>FWPV01000983.1_pt1 | contig 83688 bp, 72 predicted proteins | sample 2228371 | NCBI WGS metagenome assembly FWPV01 (sample SAMEA103939776, study PRJEB20133) | metagenome
GGTGCTTGTCGCCACCCTGGGAGCCTGAGATGCTCGTGGTCGCGGCGCTGGGCGGCAATGCCCTGTTGAAACGGGGCGAGCCGCTGACGGCCGAGGCGCAGCGGGAGAACGTGCGGGTCGCGGCCCGGTCGCTGGCCGCAGTGGTCAATGCCGGCCACCGTCTGGTCGTCACCCATGGCAATGGTCCCCAGGTCGGTCTCCTGGCGCTGCAGGGCGCCGCCTACAAGCCCAACGAGGCCTATCCGCTCGACGTTCTCGGCGCGGAAACCGAGGGCATGATCGGCTACATGATCGAACAGGAGCTCGAGAATGCGCTGGATAACGCCCAGCCCGTCGCGACGCTTCTGACCCAGGTGGTGGTGGACGGGCGCGATCCCGCCTTCGAAAAGCCGAGCAAGTTCGTTGGGCCGGTTTATGAGAAGACCGAAGCGGAGGCGCGGGCAAAGGCGGCGGGGTGGACCATCGCCGCCGATGGCGACAAATGGCGCCGGGTCGTGGCTTCGCCCAAGCCCGTCGAGATCCCCGACTTCCGGATCATCAGGCTTCTGCTGGACCACGGCGTCATCGTCGTCTGCACCGGCGGCGGCGGCATCCCGGTGGTGCGGCGCGACGACGGCAGCCTGATTGGCATCGAGGCGGTGATCGACAAGGACGCCGCCAGCGCTCTTCTGGCACGCCAGCTCGGTGCCGATGCCTTGTTGTTGCTGACCGATGTGGATGCGGTTTACCGCGGTTTCGGCAGCGAGAGCGCCGGGCCGATTGCCCATATGACCCCGGACGAGGCCCGCGCCTTTGGCGCGCCCGCAGGATCGATGGGCCCGAAGATGGTCGCTGCCGGTGATTTCGCCGACACCAGAGGCTTCACCGGGATCGGACGGCTGGAGGATGCCATCGCCATCCTGGACGGCCATGCCGGCACGCGGATCGACAGGACCATGGGGTCAAGTTGATCCGTCGGTCTGGCAATGATCAGGACGGTGTGAAACGCTAGATTCCGATCCAAGATGAAATCCTCAACGTGGTCGCGCTGTCAGCCGAGCCTGCGGTCTCCGGCCGACGAGACCAAGCGCCTGCCGACATCCCGAATCGCTCGGTGCTGAATCGCCGTCTGACAATCCACCATGATTCGACGCCTGAGCACACAAATGTGCCTCGGTCGCTAGCTCTCCCAGTGAGCAAGGACGCTTCAATACTTCGGCATCGGCAACAACGTGCATATGCGCGGATCGTCGACAATCTTTGCCCGCTAGCCGGGTCCGCTCCTGATAATCTGAGCCTCGAAGCCGCCTGTCCGCTCCCGGCCCCAATCACGCCGCTGCCAGCGTATCGAGGAACGATTGCCATTGCGTCGTCTTCGATTGCGGATCAGTCCAAATGTCCTCGATAGCGTAGCGAAGCCCCTTCAGAGTGACAGGCATATCCGTCTCGTATTCTTCTGGATTGTCGAAAATCCTGTTCACCTGATGGAAGACGCGGACGTAGGCCTCGGCGTTGTGATTCATCAGGATCATGATGCTGTCGTTGTCGAGATCGGACGAACCATTCGACCCGACACAGATTTCATTGACCTTCACGCGCGCACCGATCGTCGTTGACGCAGGGATGGCATAGAGGGTCTGTTCGTCTTGGATAGCTCTACTGCCCCGCTTGGCCTTGGGGCGGCGTTGCGCAATTTCCAACGCCAGCTCATTGAGCGTGCGGGTATCCGAGGGATTTCCTTCCTTCGGCATAGATGCTGTCGAAAAGGTCCATCCGCTCTTGTCAAGCCGGTAGGTCATCACCGCTTGAAACTTCGCAGCAGAAATAAACGGTCCAGCTGTGTCGAAGGTGATCTGGAGATCAGGGTTAATCTGCGTCACGCAGCGTTGCAGCGCGTTGAACAGGTAGGCGATAGAGGGCGTGGAGATGCCCAATATGTGTATCCATTTTGCTGTTTGCAGCAGGCCGTCATTAAGCATGTCGTGAAGACGGTTGAGTAGTAGCGAGAAGGAATTTTGGTGCGCGCCCGCAAATGCCCAGCCTTCGAGGCCGAAACCCTTCACGGCCTCGTACCAGGCCTTGCTTTCGGCCTCGTTCCGGCCCTGCAACACATTCAGTAGTTTGGTGGCCCCCGGTTTCCGGTTCTGCACGAAATAATCCAGGTTGAGCAAAGACTGCTTGAGGCAGGCATTGAAGTCCAGCGACAGGCCATTCGCCGCGCACATCGCATGGAGGTTGTGCCCTTCGGCGATCAACCGTTCGGCATGCATGGCGACATTTCCGGGCGTGATGCCGCCGGTTGGAAAATCTAGCGACATTGAATAGTCCGAATGGGTTTCCAGCCAGCGCAGCATGCGCTCGCATGTCGGATCCCCAGTGAACTTGATACGGTTGCCCTGTATCTGGAAACCGCCGCTATCTCCGATAACCGTGGTCGCCTTCCGGTCGCGCAATTTGACGATGTTGTCTTCGAGTGCCGAGTTCGCCGTCTTCGCAGCCTGGCCCGCGCTGTAGAGAGCGTAGGGATAATGAAACAGCCTGCTCTTGGGGTCGAGAAAGTTCAGGTCGGTTTCGAGGAACGAAAATTGTCGCTTCAAGTGGCTGGAATAGCCGAGCTTTGCGAACTCCTGACTGATCGCGGGGGTGTAAATGGCATATTTTGAAGGTGCGTTAGACATGTCATCCAGCGGAGAATTTTCGCATCTGAATCGTTCGCAATTCTTAAGAATTGCACGGTCTGATTGCGCTATTGATTTAAGTTCGTGGAGTATCCAATGGGACTGGCGGTTAAGAAACAACCAATACGCGACCGGAATTATTACGACGCGCAGTTCGCTACGATCAGAAGCGCGGCAAGCGATTTCGAGCACAACGAGACCCAGACAGAGAACCTGCTGCACGTCGCGTTGGATAAGATTTTCGAGTTCGGTGAGAGTATCCGCCAAGATTCGCAGGCATTCGAGAGTTTCCTCAGCGGCCAGGGCAAAACCTCCAATAAGGTGACAAAGGCCAACCCTTACAACGCTCTGATCGATCTTGCCTTCTCCGATAAACGAAGCAAATCGTGGCGGAGCCAGATGAGCAATGTCCTGCATCTTGCGGCAGAGACCATTGACGACCGGCCGTTTCTTGAGTGGCTGGTGAAAAATGGCGGTGTGTCCGGTTGCTACGAGCTTTCCGTCAAACACTTCGCGCGGCCTGCAATGGCCAAGGCCGAAAAACTCCGCTCAACCCGACTGAATACAATATCGGAGGAGCTGAAGAACAAGCCGATCATGAAAGCGCCTTTGCACGGCGTCAGTCTGCCAGACGGCTTTCATAGATCGATGCTGTTTTCGAAAGGTGGACAGACGTTCCTTGTCGACATTCGTGAAAACGATAGCGACGCGACAATCGAAAAGTACCTTCTGGAAGCGATGGGCGACAGGGCCGTCACGACCCATCCGTTGGCCGACAAACCGCTCTTTCCTTTGTATCGCGCTATCGATCTCATCTGTGGCACCTGCAAGCTATCATCGGCAAGCCAACTACAATGCATCGCGATCTGGAACGATGAGGCCGAAAATGGTGCGGTGACAAGGCTCCGGTTTCTGTCTGAAGCTTACAGCTTCACCAATGCCACGGTTACGTTGGCGCATGCGCTTCCAGAATTGGACGGCAAGGGACAAGTCATTCTCGATTTGATGGATGCCGAAACCTTCCGGCAGCAGTTCCAGCAGGACCCCGAATGGACAATCAGCCAAGACAAAGGTGCGCTGCTTCTGGCCAGCAATGCCGAGTCCCCCACGCGGCTGACACTGTCGCTGGTTTCCAACTACGCAGATCGCAAACTCCGGCAGGGTCGTAAACTCGGGTTGCGCACACGACATTTCGATATGTCGCTGGACGAAATGCAGCGAGATAGCAAAAACCTCGATATCGCGATGACGCTCTTGCAGAAGGCGAATACGCAAAGGGCGATGCCGATTTCGCGACCAAAGCGGTTCCAATGGTTGCTCAACGGCAAGCATGTGGAACTCGGCTTCGAGCAGACTTCCGGCATGATAAACACCAGTTATCCGTCGATGGCGTTCAAGGACAAGACGACCACAGTGCCTCAGAACGAGCTTTTGGTTGCCGATGCGCAGGCTGTCTGGAATTCGTTCCTGCCCTATGGCGAAGACATTGGCGGGTATGTCGCCCATGGTGAAGTCGAAGACGCAGCGTTTTGCATCGATCATACCTTCGTCAATGGCGACACCATCGAGTACAACACGCCGCTGATTATCGGCAGAAAGCTGGACCCTACACAGATCTGCGAACCATTCGTTCCGATGACGGTGCCGGTGCCGCCTGCCCCCAAAACGCCGCCGCAGAAATCGAAAGGTTCCACGGGATCGGGAAAGCCAGTCGGGCCGTCGCAAACGAGCCCGGCAAAAAAGGTGTCGTCCCGCACAAGCGCCGTTTCTCCGTCGCGAAACTACGCCCTGGTCGAAAAGAACAGGCGCGCGAAGACAAGTTTCCCGGCAACGCCGTCGTCGAGCGGCCGCGCGTTCGGCGCGTTTATCACCAGCTACCTGCCGGAAGACCCGACACACCGAGCCGATCGGAAGTTCGATTTTGAATGGCAGTTGGAGTGGTGGCGCCGCATGACAGATATTCCGGTTCACGTCATCGCCTCCAACTGGACCGATGCGGAAATCGACGAGAGCAAGGAGCTTAGTCTGCTTGGCGAGCATGGCGGCGGCATAACGCGTGTCGGTCCGCGCATCCTCATCGAGAACCGCATTGATTGCCTCCAGCAACTATTTGCCAGCGATTTCGATTGGGGCATCATCATGGATGACGATGCCGTGCTGATGCAGGCGGAAAATCATAACAGCAGCTATCGGCTGTTCTCGGAAATGGCCCTGAATGGAAAAGACGCCTACGACGGCGTCGATGTCTTCGCGCCGATCTACGGTCGGAAAACGCCCTTCAACAAAAAGCTGAATGCCGAAGGCAATCCCTATGCGGCCAACCATGTCTTTCAGAAGAGCACAGATCTCAAGGGCAGCATGATCGTCGTCCGCAACTTCGTGAAGGAAGGACGGGCGCCCCTGCTGCCCGATCCGGATTTCCGTTGCCACGGCGAGGACACCTATTTGGTTCTTCAGGCCGTCTCGCTCGGCTACGCCACGATGACCTGTTGGAACATGGTTCTTGAAGAACTGTCGGGCGAGAGCACATTCGCAAGCGGTGATGACGATCGCACAGATAAGATGCGTGACGGGCACGAACAGCTTGTCTCGAAATTCGGTCCTCTTGGTTTGCGCATGAAGAGCGGTTCTCATTCGCTCGACAAACGCGACTTCGAGGCACGATGCTGGGGCGACAAGCCAAAGCAGTTTTCCGTTCCGAAACCCGACACGCACTCGTAAAAGTTTGTGCGCCGAACTTTTCCAAGGATGACCCGGTCACCCACAGAGGATATTATGGCCGTCCAGTTCGAAGGGCACCCAAATGGATAAAGATCCCGAAATCATTTACTCGGACCACTGCACCGTCTTCGTGAAAGATGATGTTGTCGTGCAATTGCAAATCTACCGGCTGGAAACCATCGAGGGCTGGAGCCTCGAAGTCGTCAATGAAGCTGGTACGTCTATCGTGTGGGACTACCTATTTGCGACGGACGAGGAAGCCTATGCGGAATTCAGGCGCACCGTCGACGAGGAAGGCATGGCGGCCTTCACCGAAGAGGAAGAGCCAAAGACCGTGCACTGAAGGGCGGGCTACAGGAGATCGACAGCAGCCTTCATCATCTCGTCGCGCACCTCGATATAGCGTTGGGTGGTCGTCAGATTACGATGGCCCGCCAGCGTCATGATAACCTTCGGGCTCACGCCGGAATGTGCGAGCCGGGTGATGAACCAGCGACGGCCGCTGTGCGAAGTCGCCCCATCCAGGCCGGCGCTCTTGTACATTAGCCCCATCAATTGGCAGAGCGTGTTAGCGGAAAACGCCGTGCGCTTCTGCGTCAACAGTAGCGGTGCATCGGCGTCCCGATTTTCGGACCAGTCCGTTCGATGACGCTCGATCTCACGGCGTAGCTTCTCATTCAAGAAGACGACGCGGGCATGACCGCCCTTGGTGATCTCGGCCCGTAGCCGCAACTGCTCGCGCACCTTGCCCTCGCCGTCAATCACGTCGCGCACCGTCAGGGCGGCAATCTCACCCACGCGCAACCCTGCGAGATGCGACAGCATCAGTGCCAGCCGATTACGCCCCGCGTGTTTCATCTGCGCTACCACGGCCAGTAGCCGTTTGAATTCCACATCCGTCAACACGCGGGCTTGCTTCATCAGAACCTCACGAAAGGCAGCGTTTCTATGCCGTTCGTTATGTTGCCGATGATCGGAAAGGGCGAGTGCGGATTAACGTCGAAAAATGCTCAATGGGTGCAAGGCTTTGTCGGCGCACAGCAGCGAGACCTAAGAAAATGTGTGTTTTGTGAGGTTTCATCAGCGGTGAGGAACTGAGAGACCACCAAAGCCCTTGTGATGTCGGCCTACTGTTTTTGCGTGCGAAGCAACATGAGGTCCAGATCATTTAGGCAGTCAGGAGACACATCGACGGCTGGCGGTGCGGTGCGGTGCGGTGCGGTGCGGTCGATAGGAAAGACTGCGATCGAAGGTATTACCAGCGTTTTCTCCGTACTGGCAGGCCCAACGCGCTAGCAAAACCGAAGACGGCTAAGTTTTTTGCAGCGTAAGACTAGCTAGCGGTGAACCGATTTAATTTCACGGCGATCCTAAGTCTGCATATCCATAGGCGGATGATACACGGTTTGTCCGCGGCATCAGGGAGGCAGCTTCCAGCGCATGCTTAAGTACTTTTATGCCGGCATTTACCAGCTGCTCATCTCGCGGACGAAAATAGACTTTTGAGCCGTGAAACAGGTTGTTGCGAATCGTTCTGACCAATAGAAGCAAGGTGGTCCCGTCCGTGGGGACAGGGGAATCGATAAACTCACAATCCTCATCAGTCCGCTTTACCAGCTTGCGCGGCGGTTCCTGAAACAGCAAGCCGGTCGCGGCGTCTCCCGCCACTCGGGGGAAAAACGACTTATGAAGATCGGCAGCGAATCCGTCCCAGTTTGCCCACGCATTCTGGCCGATTTCGCCACCGATGTAACCAGCAGCCAAAAGCGCGAATTCAAAACGGGAAAACGTACCGAAAAACTCGACCACACAAGCGGGGATCGCTCCCAATCCATCGATTTGCATTGCTCTCCTCATTTGCCTTCCTCGAATAGTCCAAGCAACCTACTTTTAGTCATCCACTAGCGGCCGAAATCTGACTAGCGCATAACCCTGTCGAATGAGGTTTTTTTACACCGACTCTACCTTGAATTGTTATCCAATATCACCGAGCCTGGGCTCTCGGACATAGTAGCAATATCGATTCGACTCGGGCCAAGTTTTTGGAAATTCATGATCTAAAGTTATTGCTTCAACGCCATTTTACCGATGGTCTCGTGACAATTGTCGGGTCAGGACTCTCGTGCGCCGAGGGGCTACCCGGTATGGGAGCATTGGCCAAGCATCTTCAGCAGTCCTTCGAGGCAGGACTTTCGGACGACGACAAAGCCTTGTGGGCGGAGCTGACGCCGCTCATCGCAGTGAGTGGGCTGGAGGCTGCCCTGCTGTCGAAGCCACCAAGCGCGACGCTTGAAGCATTGATTGTTTCAAAGACCGCCGAGCTAATCGCTGAGCACGAACGTCAAATCGTGACCAGCGTCTTCCAAAAGACCCGCACACTTCGCTTCAGCAGACTGCTACGTCATCTGCTAAAGCCCTCAACGGGCGTGCCAGTGATCACGACCAACTATGACCGACTGATCGAGATCGCCTCCGAAGAGGCAGGTCTAGGTGTGGATACGCTATTTGTCGGCCAATTTGCAGGTCATTTGAACGAGCAGGAAAGCCGCCTTGGCTTTTGCCGAGAGGTGACCCTTAAGGGCAAGAGCGTCCAATACCGCTATCGGGAAAGGGTCAACGTGTTCAAGCCACACGGAAGTCTCGACTGGTATCATCGCGATGGCAAGCCCGTCAGCTATGCTGGCGACTTGCCGTTGCCTCGGCTAATCATCACGCCTGGCCTAAACAAGTTCCGCAATGGATACGAGAGCCCATTCGACCGACATCGTGAACGGGCGAACGGCGCGATCGATAAAGCTAGCCGTTTCCTGGTGTTGGGGTACGGTTTCAACGACGATCATCTGGAGACACACCTGACGCCGCGCATTAGGAGTGGCATCCCCACTCTTCTCCTGACGCATTCACTCTCGGACAATGCACTGAAGCTGGCGCGCGAAAATACCAATGTCATTGCCATCCAACACGGCTCTGTTTCAGGGACGGACGGTTCGTCGGTTTTTGTCCACAAAGCTGAGACTTTCATACCGAACCTTGCCCTTTGGGATCTCGATGCCTTTATTTCTGAGGTGCTTGAACCATGATCGAAGCCGCTCTCCAATTTGCCGACGATGATAAAATCGGTCGCGTCGCTTCCGTTGACACCAGCCGAGTTGCCATTGATGTCACCAATTCGATCCTCCTCACCCGTATTGGTATCGGTCAACTCATCGCCATCAGGGCTGCAACGGAAAGGGAATATCTCATAGCGCTAACTGAACGAGTGACTCGAAGCGTACGGGACGAGCTTCCTGAGATCGAAGACGGAGTCGAGGAAGGGGCGTTTCTAGCTACGGTGCCAACCGATTTAATTCAGGCAGTGCTGATAGGAACGTTTCGTACCGTAGAAGGCGCGAAATCGAATGTCTTCAAGCGAGGAGCCGACAGCTTTCCTCAGATTGATCGAGACTGCTTCGTCATAGAAGGAGTGAACCTTCAGCGTTTCATGGGCCTCCTTGGTGCAGATTTGTCGCCCGATGAACGATTGAAGCTAGGTACTTTCGTCGCTGATCGGTCGGCTGATGCAATTGCGAGTGGAGATAAGTTTTTTCAGCGACACGCGGCTGTACTGGGGAGTACGGGATCGGGGAAAAGCTGGGCTGTTGCACTAATTTTGGAGCGCGCCGCAAAGCTGAAGTACCCGAACATCATCGTCTTCGATATGCATGGAGAATATGCGCCGCTCGCCGACAAAGTGGGCGGAGGGTTTGCTCAACGGTTTCGCATTGCTGGACCCGGAGACCTGGAAAAACCAGCAGACGACGTTCTCTTTCTACCGTATTGGCTTCTGAATCGCGATGAGATGCTTTCGATGATTCTCGATCGCAGCGACCAGAACGCGCCTAACCAAGCATCCCGTTTCACCCTTCACGTCCGGACCCTTAAGGGGCAGACCCTAGATCTTGGAAAGCGGGAAGCAGTCAAGAAGACGTTCACGGTTGACTCGCCGATTCCCTATGCACTGCGAAAGCTCCTTGAATTGCTGGAGAGTGACAATACCGCAAAAGGGGTTGGCAAGAATGGCGCGCCAGTTAAGGGGGATTGGGAAGACAAGCTTACGCGTTTCTTGGCTCGCCTAGAGGCAAAGCTCGATGATCGGCGTTATGGCTTCATGTTCACGCCGCCTCCAGAAGCAATGGCTTACGATTGGCTGGGCAGTCAGGTCCTAAAGCTACTCACTTCAAACGGTGGCTCAGGTATCAAGATCATCGACTTTTCCGAGGTGCCGTCGGACGTGCTCCCGGTCGTTACGGGGACCTTGGCTCGCCTTCTTTATGATGTCCAATTCTGGATGAATGCAAAGACACGCACACCAGTTACGCTCTTGTGCGACGAAGCTCATCTTTATCTTCCAGTTCGGGATGACGCGGATGCCGTACAGCGTCAAGCTCTAGGAGCATTCGAGCGCATCGCAAAAGAAGGTCGGAAATACGGCTTCTCCCTTTTGGTAGTCAGCCAGCGCCCCTCAGACGTTAGCAGAACAATTCTCAGCCAGTGTAATAACTTCCTGGCGCTGCGCCTGACCAATGAAACCGATCAAGGCGTAATTAGGCGCCTCATGCCAGACTCGCTTGCCGGCCTGACGAGTACCCTGCCACTCCTCGATACCGGGGAGGCATTGCTCCTAGGCGACGCGGTTCTTCTGCCGACTCGGATCAAATTGGATACTCCGAAAATCCCGCCCGATAGTGCAACTCGCGACTTTTGGACAGAATGGGGCACGCGCCAGCCACAAGACGATGCGATCAAATCAGCAATCGAGTGCCTTCGGAGCCAGTCGCGCATCTGACTGTTTCATGCGCAGCAGACGCAGATGAATGAACAATGATATGTGGGGCAAAAACGTGGTGAATAGAGAATTGGTGAGGCCCCTATGAACCCGCAGGAATTCCTCGCGAAGTGGCGCAGCGTTGATCTTAAGGAACGCAGTGCCTCCCAAAGTCATTTTAACGATTTGTGCCGCCTGTTGGGTATCGAGGACCCAATTGAAGCCGACCCAAAGGGTGAATGGTTCACCTTCGAAAAGGGAGCGACCAAAACGAGCGGCGGCGAAGGCTGGGCCGACGTGTGGCGCAAAGGCTGCTTCGCTTGGGAATATAAAGGGCGCGCCGCGAATCTTGACAAGGCGTTCGATCAACTTCTGCGCTATTCCATCGCGTTAGAGAGCCCGCCTCTTCTAATTGTCTCTGACATGGAACGCATTCGAATTCACACCAACTGGACAAACACGGTCCAGCAGGTTCACGAAATCGCACTAGAAGATCTCGCCGACGCAGCAAAGCGCGACCTCCTACGCGCCTGCTTCAAGGACCCCGAACAATTACGCCCGACCAAAACCCGGCAGACTTTGACCGAGGAGGCGGCACGGGAATTCGCCACGCTGGCTCAACGACTTCGTGATAGGGGCAACGAAGCTCACCAAGTCGCCCATTTCATCAATCGGCTGGTCTTCTGCATGTTTGCCGAAGACGTTGGTCTACTGCCCAATAGCATGTTCGTCCGCATGCTGGAGGCGAGCCGCGCCAATCCAAATCAATTCGCCGCCCATGCCCAGACCCTGTTTGCTGCAATGAAATCGGGTGGCATGGTTGGGTTCGAAAGGGTCGAATGGTTTAACGGCGGTCTGTTCGATGATGACGGCGCTTTGAACCTAGAAGCCGCCGATATCAACAACCTGCTTAACGCCGCGCGGCTTGATTGGTCGGAAATTGATCCTTCGATTCTCGGTACTCTTTTCGAACGGGGGCTCGACCCAGACAAGCGTAGCCAACTCGGCGCCCACTATACTGATCGCGACAAGATCATGCAGATCGTGCGCCCGGTGATCGTCGAGCCATTGGAACGCGAATGGGCTGAGGCGAAGACAAGCATTGCGAGCCAGTTGGAAAAAGTGGCCGAAGCGAAAGCTCGTGTCCCCACAACCCAGGCGGAGGCGCGGAAAGTGTACATGGCGGCGAGGCGCGCGGAGGAAACCGCGTCTCGGGCCGCAAAGGAACATCATGCAAATTTCATCGAACGTCTTCGCAATTTCCGTGTGCTGGATCCCGCGTGTGGCTCTGGCAACTTTCTATATCTCTCCCTCCTCACACTGAAAGATATTGAGCATCGCGCAAATCTCGATGCAGAGGCGCTTGGCCTTGGCCGATTTGCGCCGACGGTCGGCCCCGAAAATGTCCTTGGGATCGAACTCAACCCATATGCCGCTGAGTTGGCGCGCGTCTCGGTGTGGATCGGCGAAATCCAGTGGATGCGCCGCAACGGTTTTGACGCCGCGCGTAACCCGATCCTACGGACACTGGGAAATATCGAGTGTCGCGACGCAGTTCTGGCGGAAGACGGCACGCGAGCAACTTGGCCGGAGACTGATGTGGTCGTGGGTAATCCGCCGTTCCTTGGTGCGAGCCGAATGATTTCCGAACTAGGGGAGGAATATACAGAAAAATTGCGAAGTGCTTGGCGCGGTATCGTTCCCGGGTTCGCCGATTTGGTTTGCTTCTGGTTCGCAAAAGCTTGGATAGAAATGAGTTCTGGGAGGCTCGAACGAGCTGGCCTTGTTTCGACCAACTCAATCAGAGGCGGGGTGAACCGCGAGGTCCTAAAGCCGATTACTAAGAACGGGCGAATTTTCGAAGCGTGGAGTGACGAAGAATGGACGGTTGAAGGGGCAGCGGTACGTGTGTCGCTTGTTTGCTTTGACAAGCGAAAGGACGTTAGTTCTCGGTTGAATGGCATTTCCACTGATGAAATCAACTCTGATCTCAGTAACGGGCACCACGGCGTTGACCTGACAGCCGCTTCGCGACTGGAGCAAAATAGCGGCATTGCGTTCCTTGGCACTAAAAAGGGCGGTCCTTTCGACCTCAATGCAGACCTCGCTCGTTCCATGCTTTTGAAGCCGTTGAACGTCAATGGACGTCCGAACAGCGATGTCCTGCATAGAAGATTTACAGGTACTGACCTTGCGCGGCGTGTCCAAGATAGATGGATCATCGACTTTGGCCACGGAGTAACGGAAGAGGAAGCAGCGCTTTATGAGATACCGTTTTCCTATGTTGTAGAGCATGTAAAACCGGTTCGTGACATCAACCGTCGCGAGTGGCGCCGCCTCCACTATTGGCTTCATTCCGAAACTGCGCCTGGACTGCGCAACGCATTGAAGCTGAAGTCACGCTATATCGGTACGCCGCGTGTTTCAAAGTATCGGTTGTTCTCGTGGCTGGGTGCTGCAGATTCCCTAGATGACGGTGCAATCGGCATCGCTCGCGACGACGACACGACCTTCGGGATTCTTCATTCTCGCTTTCACGAGATTTGGGCGTTGCGAACAGGTACGTACCTTGGTGTAGGCAATGATCCGCGGTACACACCTTCCACGACTTTCGAAACCTTCCCATTCCCAGAAGGATTAACGCCCAACCTCCCCGCCGCAAGCTATGCCGCCGATCCGCGTGCGCAGGCAATTGCTGCGGCTGCTGCACGGCTCAACGAGTTGCGCGAAAACTGGCTCTACCCGCCCAACCTCATACGGCGCGAGCCGGAGGTGGTGCCCGGCTATCCTGATCGCATTCAGCCGGCAGATGACAAGGCAGCGAAGGAATTAGCTAAACGGACGCTCACTAACCTCTACAATGCGCGTCCTGCTTGGCTCGCCCATGCCCACCGTGCGCTCGACGAGGCTGTTGCCGAAGCCTATGGATGGCATAGTGATTTTCACGTCGGAAAGCTGACAGACGATGAAGTTCTCGCCCGATTGTTCCGCTTGAACCAAGAAAGAGCCGCACAGCAGAATAAGAGTGAGATCGTCCAATCTAGGGCTGCCTCGCGCGCCACCGAGATGCCCGGACAATTGACCCCAAAGTCAGGATTTGACTCACAGGTTTTGAGCTAGCTTCGCAGTTGGATGAGGTATGAGGATAGCGCAGTTCTAGCGCAGTCAGCAATACGACCTAATCAAAGCAACAGGTTACAACAAAAGTCTGCCAATTCCGATGACGCTCCTCGCCCATGTCAAGAAAATCGGACTGAGCTAATCTGAGATCTGAAGCGATGGCCAAAATCTAGCGCAGTCCTAGCGCAGGCTGAAAACGGCACTATAAGAATCAGCATGTTAGAACCTATATCTTCCAATTCCGATTCCAAAGGTCGCAGGTTCGAATCCTGCCGGGTGCGCCATTTCATCCTCTTCTGCCTCGCCACATAAGCCCGGATTCACTACCAATAAAGACGGATTCTGACAGCATAAGCGTGGATTCGCCTGCCTGAGAAAGGCTCCGATCAGATCCTGTGGGGCGCTCGAATCTTGCCTTTGCATTGTTGACATTTATTGTTGACAAGGCGAGGTGTGCCGATAGTGTAAATTTCGGTCATTTGACGCGCCACAAAATTTTTGACCATTTATGGTTAACGAATTTTTTGACCGAAATCGCACATTCCGGCTGGCCAACGCCCAGTATACCTCGACATGAAGCAGCGAGATCGACCTTTTCGTGAAGTATAGATTCAGCAAAAACCAAACAATGTCATATACATTTAGATAACGACTATTTCCGAGAATTAGTCCGGCGATTTATACTTTAAATCGACCGATTCTGCCCTGCCAACACGTAAACAAGGCCTCGCCGGTGCCTGTTCCGGGGCAGAGAAGGATTGTCGTAGCCAAGCGATGAATCCTGTGGCGTGAAGCGTTGGCCGGCCCTTAGTAAGGGCTTGGCGTCGAGTTCTTCACCCTGAACGTAAAAATACGAATCGGGAGGAGTCCCGTCGATTAGACGATGCCGCTGGTTCATCACAGCACTCTGCAGGGCACCGCCTTCGACCGCCCATCCGCCGACCAGAAATTGCTAAGCCTCTTCCATCAGTCCGCTCAGGAGATCCCACTCTGAGATCCGCCGCTGCTCTTCGTAGTCCTTGAGGGACACGGCTTCGATGTCTACGACCTCGATCTGGACGAGTACGTCCTTGATGCTTTCGATCTCCAGCTCATGCCTGTGCACGCCGAACGCATCGCCCAGAGCGTGCTGCATGTGCTCCATCGCCCAGACGGATCGTACGGCGATGCTCAGGCTGAAATGATAAGGGCCGGTCTCGTCGTTCGGCTCCCATCTTCCGTAGATCACCGCAACCTGTTCGTGAAGCGGTGCGCCCTCGAACTCCGACTTCAGGACAGCTTCAATTTTCCCCTGGAACCCGGCTTCCTTGAGCAGCACCACCATCTTCGTTGGAAGTGCCGTCCTCGTGTAGTACCGAGCGACCCAGTTTGCCACCCGTACCGTGTCATCTTCGGAGCATCGCGGGCCGTCCGGAGAGAACCCAAGCAGCTTCTCGCGCGGAGCGAAATGGCGCTGATAGATGTCCAGAAGATAAGGAACTGGAGTTCCGTTTTCATCGAGTTCGATGAGGAGCTTCCGGGCGTTTGCACCGGTGGCCTGCTGATCTCTGGGATTGAACTTACCCGGTTGCCTGATGGCAACGATCAGCTCAACGAGGGGATCCCGCTTCAGAGGATAGCTGACGACCGAGCACGCCTGCGTGAGAACGATCAGAACGGCGCCCTCGGGAAGCCCAAGGTCGCCGCCTATCATGTCGTTCGGATGGAAGGTTGAACACTGCTGCCAGCCAGCCTTGTGAAGCTGGTCGGCCTCCTCCTCAAAAGATGCCATGAAAGACTCTTCTCGATCTCAATGCTTTAATGAGATCAGATGTCCTCGAACACGGCAACGGGGGAATCCTCGATCGCGCCGTTTCTTCCCGTGACTGTTTTGAACGGCTTCGCCTTCTTGCGAGCGTCCGCGGCCTTGAGGGACTCGATGGAGCCGTCGAGGAACGCGAGGTGGCGGTTCAGTGCCGAAATGTCGATCATCTCGCCGGCCAAAATCGTCTCCAGGCTGCTGCCGTCGCGATTTTTCGACCGGAGGACGCGGTACAACAGGGCATAGTCGCCAGCGAAGCGCTCCTTGAGGATCGGGAATGCAGCAGCGACTCGTTCCTCGCGGTCAGCCTTTGGTGTGGAATCGCCATCGAGCCACGAATAGACGGTCTTCCGCTCGACGCCGACGAACTGGGCGATAGACGCAACCGGGAAGCCGCCCTTCTTCATCTCAGCGACGATGTCGAGAAGGCTTACATGCTGATCTGAGGTGTCCGTGTCCGATGGCATATACCAGGGCGTGGTCAGTCGCTCGTACGGAGCGACGAAACGCTGACGCTCGGCGTACTGCGGCGAGGCCGATGCCACGCTCGCCGTCAGGACGAGGCCGCAGATAACGGACGGGCCCACAATGATCAGGTTCTGATTGGCGTTTAGGTTTTTCATTTTTCCAATCCCCAGGTTTTCATCGCATACGGGGTAGTGATTTTTTTAAAGATATCACTGATCGGTTTCCTGAGACTGAACATATTGTCCCGGACATCGATCGTTTCAATCTCCCTTGGCGGGTTGAAGACTGCAGAATGGTCGGTATCGACCGTAACGAAGTCTCTGGTCGGCAGTTCCCATGTCCAGCCGCTTTCCGTCAGGAGCGGAGACAGCAGATCCATGGGGATCACCGTCTTCGGGTTGAGGAACACCTGAAGGCGGACACTCCCCATGTCACTTTTCATGCCGAGGACGTTCACGCCCTCGATAACGCGGAGACCATCAATGTCGACATCCGAGGGCAGCTTGTGCTCGAGATAGTCGGCCAGGGCCTCGCCGTCGTTCGGCACGATCAGATCCACGTATCTCAGAGCCAGCGCCTCGATGAACCTGAGATGGTTGCCCTCAATGCTCCTCGCGACCTCGACCACCCGCATGAGCCTCCCGAGAAAGTCCTCGTGATTCTCGTAGGACTTGGTGTGAAGTCCGACCAGCCCCTGGTTGACGATCACACCGCAGGTCTTTTTGGCATTCAGAAACTGCCAGAGCGATACCTCTTGCGGAACAACCTCGACATTGGTCGCGCTGAGTTGCACGCTGAATTCGGTAAGGCGAAGGTTGCTTCCGAAAGGATACTCCTCACTAAGCGCCGTCTGGATGGCACCAGCGAAGCGATCAAGATCGGCCACAGGAGGAAAACGAACGACACCGATCACATACTGGACCGGAGCGTTTTTTTCACTTTCCATCGCCGCTCTCCCCGTTTCGTCACTGCACTATACACAAAACTAAACACATGCAAGTGTCGTGACTAGAGCCGGTCACCGGCAAGACGCAAAAATCCTCCTAAGGCAAACAGGGCCTCGACACTAGAAGGGGAGGCTGTCGGGACCTTGAACGAGTTCTCCACCAGGGTATTGTCGGCCGCTCGGACTGACGGACGTCCGTTTCGCACCTTCGTTCTCGGAGCCGCAATATGGTCATCTCACTCGCGCGCATTGTCGATCTCTTCCGCAGGAAGAAGTCAACGCTCGCCGAGGCTCTCGCCAGATCCGGCTTCCGGCCAGCCAGCACAGCACGAATTGCGGTCGCCGAACGCCGCAATCGGGAGCGGCTGCTCCGGCATCGAGCTTGACGAGGCTCGCCGATGAGGCGGGACACATCTCCACTCGATCTGACCGCCACGCTGCGTCAGGTGCGCGATCCCGTAATCGCGGTCGAATGTCGGACCTGCGGTCGCCAAGGAACTCTCGACCGGGCCGCGCTGGTGAATAAGCAAGGAGCCGCCGTCACCTTCGCCAGGCTGCGCCGGATGGCGGCGATGGGAGCGAACGATTGGTCAGCGACGACGGGGATCGATGCGGGACGCAGTTCCCGTGTCTTGATTGAGGGGCACCTTGGTAAACTTCTTGGGGTATGGTCATAGTCGAGGCGGGGTCCAATACGGATGGCATGGGGGTGTCGGGAATGATCAGAACGGGATGGCTGGCTGTCGTGGCCACAATGCTTCTCGGTGTCGCCGGGTCTGCGGGCGCGGCTGAAATCGAGAAGTTCGACCTCCCGGGGATCGCAGTGCCATTTGTCAGCATCCGAGGCCCAATCAAAGCCGGTGACGGGGATAAGTTCGAGACGGTCGTGCGCGGATTGAACCGGGCATCTGTCATTCTTCAAAGCCCCGGCGGCCTCGTGAAGGAGGCCTTACATATCGGTGCAACGATCCGGATGGAGGGCTTTGCAACGATGGTGCCCGCCGACAAGGAGTGCTTGTCCGCCTGCGGCCTGATCTGGGTGTCCGGTGTCCGGCGATACATGTCCGATACATCGCTGATCGGCTTCCACGCAGCCTATACGGAAGAGAACGGCGAATACCGGGAGAGCGGTGTCGCGAACGCCGAGATCGGATCCTACCTCACCCATCTGGGCCTACGCATCGAGGCCATCCGCTACTTCACCATCGCAGGCCCGAACGACTTCCTATTGCTCACACCTGACAAGGCGCGCGCGCTCGGTATCGAGACCTACAAGGTCGATGGCGAAAACATCACCACACCGTCGGCTGCACCTACGGTGGATATATACGCCGACAGGTTCGTCTCTTATTCGCTGCTGCAATCCCGATGTGCGCCGTTCCTTCAACCGGATCTGACCGCGGTGAAGCGCGCGCATGAGGCCGCTTTCGCCGAAGGCAACAAGCTGGTCGGCTCCGACAAGTGGATTGATCTCTGGACACCGCTTCTCGATCAAGTGAAGTCCGGATTAAACAAGAAAGGCGCGCTCCTGATCTGCATCGAGACCGAGGCCAGCCTTCGCGGAGAAGGGCAGGAGACCGGCATTTATGGGCCGAGCTTTTCATGCTCCGCTGCGACGACGCCCACCGAATTGTCGTTGTGCCGCCAGCCGGAACTATGGGCCAAAGATCGCGCCATGAATTCCATTTACATGTGGGTTCGCAACAACGTGGAGAAATCCGTTCGCAAGCGTCTCCTTGAGGTTCAGCGCAGTTGGCTCAAGGATCGCAACGATTGCGGCGGTGACGCGAGATGCCTGAACGCCGTTTACGACCAGCGGCTCAACGAGCTGAGGGCCATTGATCTGCCGAGTTAAGACGATGTAGGCCGGACATGCTGCTGTTGCGGCATAGGTTGTCAGGGATTGCCGGGGCTATGCACGTGCATGGCCATCGATTTGAGGGATGCGGGGCGAAATGAAGAGTATCGTTGCAAGGTTGTTGGCGGCGACAGTCGCGATGAGCGCGACATCAGCGACTGCCGTCGAGATCTCCATGGAACATGGAAACGCGACATCGAAGATCATCGTTACAGGGACGATCGACCGAGGAGATGCCAAGCGCTTCAAGGATTTCTGGGACGAAAACGCCTACGACTCTTTCAGGTTTATAGTGTCGCTCGACAGCCCCGGCGGTAGCTTGATGGACGGTATCGAGATCGGGCAGTTCATACGGAGGAACGGTGCGCATACCGAGGTTCGGCGATATTCTGCGGAGGTCGCAGGCCAATATTACCGGGAGGAGCGACCAGGCGCAGAATGCTATTCAGCTTGTGCTCTTGCTTTCATGGGTGGCGTGGAGCGGGAGGTCGCGAACGATGGCAAGATCGGCTTCCATCAATTCTATGGCGGGAGCAGCACATCGGCGACGGAGGCGATGGAAACCACCCAGTACATCTCGGCCTTCCTTGCCGGATACCTGAGGGATATGGGCGCGAAGCCGGAGCTGTTCGAACGGCTATCCGGAACCTCGCCGAACAACATGTTCGTACCAAGCGCAGCGCAGCTCTCCGCCCTGAACATTGTGCCGCAGCTAGGTTTCCATGAATTCAAGCTGATGCCGAAAGACGGTTTAATTGTCGCGACCGCCGTGAACGAGCGAAATCCCGACGCGCTCGAGAGGCTGTACGAGATCGAAACCCTGTGCTGGAAGAAGCGTCCTATCATCAATCTCTATGCGGCCGATGATAAGCAGGGGCTGTCTCCGGAAATGGCATCCCGTTCGACAACGCACATTGACGGATTTCGGATAGATACGACTGCCGGCAGCTACGAGTACGGCAAAGACAGCATCCGGCTCTATCCGAACCAGAGGCTGTTGGCCTCTCTAGTTATCGATCCCAAAGTCGCCAGGGCTTTGGGCGGTGGAGACGGCATGATTGTCGTGAACAGTTATACGGCTTCAGGGGTGTTTATCAGCGGACGCATCGAGGCACCGCCCGGTGGAGATCAGGCTATTCTCGCCAGTTTCCGAGATTGCTTGTAACTGCTCGCCGGACGCGCCTGCTCGGGCTTTCCTGATCTTGATTGGCACAGCCCAGCCTGTGGGCTAAGTTCTCCTCAGCTTCGACGGGAGGCAGCTCGCATGTGCAATCACTACCGCATGGACGACAAGGACTGGGTTGGGAAATGGGCTGCCGATGCCGAGAGCCTCATCAATCCGATGCCTGCCTGCCAGGTAAATCGCCAGCAGTACTTCCATGCTCTGGACTATGCGCGGACGGAGCCCGCAGTTCGACCGGCTAAGCGCGCGGGTATCCATCGAGGTTGCCGAGCAGGAGGCATCTGAAGATTGAGCGACTGGGTCGACACCACTACAGATGAGGAAGCTCGCGCCCTGGATCACGGCATGTGGGAGATTGTGGGCAGCAGGCAGCCCGACGGTACCTTTGTAGCACAGGCCGCGGGGCCTGCTCCCGAGGGCGGTGAATTCTGGTACGACGCTCTCAACCGCATCAAGGACGATCCCGACAAACGGTACGCGATGGCACGTCGCCACCTTCCGCTACCTGCCGCGTGGCGCGAGATGGCCGTATCGCTACGAATGAAGATCCGGAAAGCACGGAAGGCGAAGACCGGATACGAAGCTGAGCTGCGGGAACTTCATCATCTTGCTGCGATGAGCAGTTACGCTGGTTACGGCGTAATCCAGCGCGTTCCCTACGCCCGTCTTGCCGCTCTCGACCTCTCATACGACCGTGTCGGATGTGACCACCTATCTCTTCTCAGTGTCACCGATTGCAAATGGATGCGGGAACACTGGGGTGAGGCCGATAACCATTCAACCGCCTCGGAACTCTACGAGGACATGCTGGCCGCCGACATACAGAGGATCAAAGCGGATGAGAAGCAGGAACGAGACGAGCTGAGTGAACGTCTATTCGGCAATCAATACCGCGAGATCGCAGAGGAAAGCTCATCGTCCGCGTCGCCGCCCGAGAGGAGGCGACGCGGAATATTCGGCTGGCTATTCGGACGCTGACCTGCTTCCTGCTAGCGCGATCGAACCGCCCGTGGCTCGACGCGACCATCGGCATCAAGCGCATCCAGCACTTCCTGCCCCGACAGTTCGAGTCCGGCCACCAAGGCATCCACTAGCCTTTCGCAGACTGACCGATGCCGCTCCAGGATTTGCGTCGCGCGCAGGAGCTGCTCGTTGAGAACTTTGTCCACCCTAGCGAGGACACTGCGATCCATCCGACTGATGTCGATCATCGGTGCTTCTGAAATTTCGCCGAGCGATGCCAATCCGTCGCCCATTCCAAACGACCGGTCCAGCATGATCGCGGTGCGGGTCGCATTATACAGATCAGATCCCGGCCCTCCAGCCACGCCATCATCGTGACACCCCAGCAGAATTTGCTCCGCAGCCATGCCTCCCAATCCCATTGCGATGGTATCGAGATAGTGCGCCTTGGTCCGACGCGCCCAGGGACGGCGTCCGAATGTCGCTTTGCCGACGGGCTGGTTTTGCGTCGTCAGAAGGATCCGTGATGAGATCTCGACGCTGACCAGTTCCATGCCGAGGACGGCGCCGACGACGGCGTGACCAATTTCGTGAATGGCGTTGATCCTCAACGTCTCAGGAGGGATTTGTGCCGGGATCGGAAGGTACAACAGGACATCCGCCAATTCGACAGTCCTTCGAAGCCTCCTAGCCCGACGGTGGGCGTTACGGACGATCTTCTGGATGTCAGCACCGGAGACCCCCTCGGACAGTTCGGCGAGCGACCTGCAACGGCCTTCGTCAAGCCCGCCTCGCAAGTGCATTCGGAAGATTGCGGTCCGAGCTTTTAGATCCGGAAGCGGAATTTTGACCTGCTGATCCAGGCGACCAGACCGAAGGATCGCGGCATCGATCTTGTGCGGATTGTTGGTGGCGGCGACGACAATGACCCCTTCGCGCCCTTCAAGGCCATCCAACTGCTCAAGCAAACCGTTGATTGCCTTGGTGTCATAGGATTCATTCTGCGTGCTGCCACTGTCCCTCGATCCGAAAGCGTCGATCTCGTCGATGAACAGGATGCAGGGGGCGTTTTTCCTCGCCTCCTGAAAGCTCTTCTGCATAGCCTTGAGGAAGTCGTTGAGGTAGCCCCTCGCCTGCCATTTCGCCTAGGAAGTGACAACGAGACCTGCATTGCAGGTGGCTGCAAGCGCCTTGGCGAAGATCGTCTTCCCGGTTCCCGGAGGTCCGGAAAGCAGAACACCTTTGTCGACGTCGTCCCAGGTGATCTTTCCCGAACGCCAATCATCGAGATCGCGTGCGAGGTCGAGACCCCAGACCTTGGCGTCGCCGTAGCCTTCCATGTCTTCGAGCCTGATATCGGCAAGGACCTCGCCAGTCTGACTGGGTGCGCTTGTTACACTTGGTGCGCCTGCCCGCACCATCTTCTCGACGATGGCAAGAACGCGCGGCATAGGTCGGCCCCAGGTCATCGCAAGCTTGAGGCGCCGCCAGTCGCAGTTGATCAAGGCTTCTGCCTGGTCATCGGTGACCGTGGTCTTGTAGCCCCATCTGACGACCCCGCGCGCCTGACGGATGTCGGGTGGCTCGATCTTGACGACGATATCGAGAGCGAAGCGGAGATCTTCCGGGATCGCATCCTCGGATCGGAAGAAGATAATGGTCTGCTTGTGCTGCAGCATGTCCATCACCGCTTCGATGTGGTGGTCCGAACGGTTCTCATCGAAGATCTTGACGTGATCTTGGAAGCGGTGGTCCGACCGCTTGTCGATGAACATGACCGCCGCCTGGACATAACTTGTCTTCCGTTCCCAGTTCTCGAGAACAAGGCCGATGGCGAAATGCGGTACGCGTCTGTAAGGCCGCAGGGCCCGGCTGATGCTTGCATAGGCGAGGAATTCCGGCAGCGAGAAGCCTGCCCGGTCGCGAAGTACGTTTTTCATTGTGTGTGATCCCGAATTGAAGATGATGCGGTCGGCGCTCATGGGCGCGTTGCGTCATCCTCGTATCCGGCGAACCTGGCTCTCCGGACTCAGCAGGTCCTCATCGAGATCGACCTCCAGGAATCCTTGAAGGATCAGCGACGCCAGTGTTGGCATCGGCCGCCCTTCCTGGATCGCCGACAGGCATTCCGCGATGGTGAGCGACCCCATTTCCTCGAGGCCGGCCAGCAGACGGATCCTGTCGCCGAGCGGCGGCCGGTAGAACCCGTACCGGAGAAGATCCTTCGCGTTCCTGAGACGGACGCTTTCGGCGAAGTCGATCATGGCCACGGATCGGTATCGATGACCCATGGATTCAATCTCGGCGGACAGCCAAGTCGGCGGCACCGGCTCCTCCTGCCCGACATCGACCAGGAAGGATCCGTTTTCGGTGAGAACGACGAAATCGAGCTGGTATTCGTCGTCGCCGTTCCGAAGTAATGGCGGTGCCGTGCTCCATCGGGCGACGTCGGGATCGAGATCCAGCAGGCACGCGAAGTCCCTCGCCTGCTGGGATCGGAATTGCGCACGGCCATCGCACTTGATGGTCGCCATCGGTGTGTAAATAGGTGAGAGCGTGACCTTGTGCGGGACAGCATCGTCACTTCGGTCATCTGAGATTACCTTCATGGCATCCCTCGAAAACGAAACGCAGAACAGGGCGACACCGGACGGAGCCGGAGTGCGTCAGCGTATTCGTATCGAGTGGCGCGTGAAGGTGATCATGGGCGGGAACGAATACAGAACATGCGGGAGGGCGTCAAGGACCTCTCAGGCGCGAAAATTTTCCGTATGATAACCGAGGGTGGCGCTGGCTACTGTTTACGTTTTCGTACAAAATGCCCCGGACAAGTACAAGAGCGTCGGCTACCGTTGCTGACAACCACGGACACGGCGCACCGTTAGCGAGAGCATTGGAACAAAAAGGGACCAATCCCGGAAGGAATAGTGAATGTCAGACACGAGGCCTGCCTCGCCTACGCGCCCCTACCGGGTGCTATGCATTGACGGAGGAGGTATGCGGGGGATCTATACTGCCGCTCTCTTGGACAAGCTTACCAACTATTACGCGCGGATAAGGGGAGTTGAAGCACTCGACATCGGCAAAGGCTTCGATCTCATCTCAGGCACCAGCACGGGCGCGATCCTTGGATGCGCAGCGGCTATCGGCCGTCCTATGTCTTCAGTGGTCGCTCTCTACGAGGAGCACGGTTCAGCAATCTTTCCTCACCGGATCAAGGACGGCATCTTGAGTCCTTTGATGCGAGCTGCATTTAGAGGCGGCCGGATCGTCCGCGCAGGCGACGCAGCACTAGCGAAGGCTCTGCGTCATGAGTTGCAGGACATCACTATGAAACAAGTCCTCGACCACCGCGGCATTGCGTTATCTATTCCCGCCGTATCCATGGAGAAACATCGCTCATGGGTCTTCAAAAAGACACCGCAAAGCGGCGTTCGGGATGACAATTATAAGTTGGCAGATGTCTGCCTGGCATCGAGCGCGGCACCAATCTATCGGTCCCTGGCCGCTGTGAAGGATCCGGATACCGATAGTGACAATTTTCGAGTGTTCGCTGACGGCGGCCTGTGGGCGAACAATCCGGTTCTTGTCGCGATGATCGATGCGCTCACCTGCGCCGAACCAGATCAGCCAATCGAAATCTTCTCCATCGGAAATATTTCCCGACCTGCAGGATCGCAAATTCCTCCAGATAAAGTTCACCGCGGGATGTTCTCCTGGAAGCTCGGTGCCGAGATCGGGCCACTTGCTATCGATGTTCAGGAATTTGCGTACGACCACATGGCGCGGTTTTTCGCAAGACACATCTCGAAGCTCGGGCGATCGGTGGCCCACGTTCGCCTGCCGCAAGAAGAAGCAGCGAGCACAATGCTTGAGTTCTTAGGCCTCGACGAGTCCCGCCCGAAAGCCCTTAAGGCTCTTATTGCGCATGGTTACGGCGACGCCGACATGGTGAAGAGTCTGTCCGATCGAGCGGACAATGTCGAAGGGCAGATGATCAACCGCTTGTTCAATGAAATTCCGGCGATGCCGAAAGAGGGCATCTCTATGGAGGTATTCCAATGATGAACTGCGATGCACAGATTCTGAAGTTCCAGCAAAAGATGGTGAAGCTCTCTGATGATGAGCGCTTAGACATCAAGGACAAGGCCGACACCAACCGAGACCGACTGACGGGCGGCCTTGCGGTGGACGGGAAGCCCAAGCCCATCGGCATGCACACCCAGGGATCTTATTCGATGAAGACGATGTTCCAAGAGGAGGATGGGGACTACGACATCGACGACGGCGTCTACTTCAAGAAGGAAGATCTGATCGGACCGAACGGCGGTGAGATGTCGGCGCTTGCCGTCCGGAAAATGGTCTGCGACGCCCTGCAGGACAAGCGCTTCAAGACCGCTCCAGAAGTTCGGAAAAACTGTGTGCGTGTCTACTACAACGAGGGCTACCACGTTGACGTGCCCTCCTATCGGAAGATTGAGATCGAGGATCCGATCTCAGGAGAGAAAAAGCCTGCATGGGAGCTTGCGGGTCCGGACTGGAAGCGCTCGGACGCAAGATCGGTGACGAAGTGGTTCAAGACCGCCAACAGCACGCGATGCTCGGACGCCAGTGCCGACGGGAACAGTGGCCAGTTCGTACGCATGACCCGGTTGATGAAGAAGTTCGCCAAGAGTCGATCATCTTGGAAATCGAAGACGACTTCGGGATTTGCAATCTCTCGCCTCGTGGAGGAATGCTATCTTGAGATCAAAGGAAGGAATGACGAAGCTTTCCGAAAGTTAATGCAGCAGATTCGTGACCGTCTGGAATACAACGATGAGATCGGCCATCCGACCCTATCTGACGAGAACATTGTCAGCGCTGGCAGCCCAAAGGTCGCGTTCTTCAAGGAATGCTTGGAGGACAACCTTGAGCACCTCGAAATCCTCGACGACCCAGATTGCACGCACGAACAGGCGATGAAGGCTTGGGACAAGGTGTTCAACACGGACTGGTTCGGAAACCAACCGGATCCTGACGCGGAGAAGAAGATCGACGCCCGCACGACGGCACCTGTCGTCAAGAGTGGTGAAACTCGGTATGCAGCCGAGAACGGTCGGTACGCATAGTATCCTTCATGGCATCTCCGACGACTGAAATTGACGCGTGGTTCGCGACCCAGAAAGAGTTCTTTCTGGGTCGCCTTCCCGACGACCACCCGCTCGTTCGATCCTATGATGGGATAGCTTGGCGGGGCAGGACGATGGGAGAATTTCTCATCATCTTGGTTGACAGGGACTTCCCCTACTCCAAGCCGCTCGCCTTCATCGAAAATTACGATCCAAAGCGCCCGCAGCCACATGTGGAGCCGATGCCAGAAATCGGCGGCATGGCGCGGCTTTGTCTGCAGACACCGGCGATCCCGAACAATCCCATGGCAGCCATTGAGTCTACATTCGCGGATGCCCGGCAACTCTTGAAGGCAAATGACGCGGGCGCGGAAGATCATGACTTCGACATCGACTTCGGCGCCTACTGGAGGCATTACCTGCCTGCGAAGTCCCGAGAGGCGAAGCTCCATGGGATGTCCGACATCAATGCAGGAATTGGGCTCTTCTGCTACCGAAACGGTTCCTACTACTGTTTCCCGAACAAGCCTTCGATCCGACGTTGGCACACTCACCTTATGGGTAAATACGTACGGGATCCGTTGCGTTTTCCCGTAATCGAGCTAACGCGTTTCCCAAGGCCGGACAGGTATCCGGGCGACGTTGCATCCCTGTCGACTTTGCTCAAGCGATACACCACGGACGGTATTGCGATCACAGGCTCGCTGCTACGTGCAGGTCCATCGAGGCTGCCGATAATTCTGGCTGGGACGAAGCCGGATGGTGCCCGTGTGCAGGTCGCTGTAGAACTTGTTCGTCGGCGGGACATGAAGGGGCGACCGCTCAAGAAAGCACGCGTCCAGGCAAAGCTTGCAGATAATGACGTCATCTCGCTCTACGATGTGGCCCCGCTGAAGACGACGCACCTCGATTCCGCGCTTAGTCGTCTACCAGCCTCCACATCTGCATCAGTTCGCAGCAAGGTCGCGATTATCGGGTGTGGCGCGCTCGGCTCGGGCATCGCGGTCATGCTTGCCAAAGCCGGGGTGTCCAACCTTATCCTGGTCGATCAGGATGTGTTAGGATGGGAAAACATCAGGCGCCACGAATTGGGTGCCGAGTGGGTTGGCGTTGCGAAGACCCGAGCGCTCAAGTCTCGTATCGAGAAATCTATGCCGGATATCTTGCAGGTGGACTCCTACACCTGCTCGATACAGGCGCTTTTGAGATCGAATCCGACTCTGCTGGATAGCGTTGACCTCGTAATTTCTGCGACCGGAGACTGGGGTTCCGATGTCTTCATCAGTGACGTTGTAATGCAGCGCAAACCGCCCTTGCCTGTTCTTTACACCTGGATGGAGGCCTACGCTCTGGCAGGGCATTCGGTTCTTCTCTCCGGAGGGACGGGATCCTTCACTGACGGTTTCAACGAAGTCGGAAGCTTCAAGGGCAAGGCCTCTGTTGCGGGTCTGAAGCTACCGCCGGAATGCGGCAACTCGACATCGCCATTCGGTGCGATAGAGCTCGCTCAGGCGCAGGCCGCGGCCGGCCGACTTGCCCTTGAAGCGCTTACTGGCCGACATGAAAGTGATATCTGGAGGACATGGACGGCAGAAGACTCTGTTGTCCAGTATGCCCAAGGGGCATGGACGGACTTCTGGTTGGAAAGGCGTGGGCAACCGCCCGCGCTAGGCGGGGTGTCTGAGGGAGCGTGGGCGTTTCAATGATCGAGTGCGTTTTTAAATTCGAAGGACTTGATGTCGAAATTGCTCCAGATGCGGTGGAGACCATGATAGCACATCGACAGAACGGCTTCTTCTCTTGTGAAGCTGGTGGTCAAATGTTTGCGCGGCTCTCTCCTGGGAAATGGCGGATCGAAGTCGCCACAGGCTTACGCCGCGGGGACAGGCGTGGTCGCTTTCATTTCTGGCCGAACAGAAAGGCTGAGCAAGACGAGATAAACGCCTATTTCAAACAGGGTCTCGACTTTGTTGGGGATTGGCACACGCATCCTGAGAGCCGCCCTCGCCCTTCCAGCGCCGATTACCGTAGTGTTGCAAATGTGGTCCGCGAATCCACACACGAGCTTCCAGGCATGTTGATGTGCATCGTAGGACGGGAGGATCCGCCGCGCGGGCTCTGGATGTCGTTTCATCTGCGCGATGGACGTGTTGCTACCGTTCAACACCCGCACGGTACTGCGTTGGACATTAGTGTCCGCCGCCGTCGGAAATTCATCTGAGATCATACCGGAATGCGATGACCGATTGTATCGTGCCGGCGATTGTTGCGCGCGCGCAACCAGATCAGTCCTCTCTCATGCCGAACTCCATTTTCCACATGGCTAGCGGCACAGGATGGACTGTTCGTAAATCGCCCGTAGACCTGCTATCTCTGGGTGGTGCCCGACTTCCTGGAGAACTCCAGAACCTTGCCACCTTCGCGGAGATACGCCTCCTTGTTCTCGGGCCAGACGACCTTGGGCGGCATCCAGCGGGTCACCATCGGCCTCCCTTCGCCGCCCTCGTCATCGACGATCCATCGGCCGGGGATCAGGGTCGTGTTCGACCAGTCGATGTTCCAGTCAACCTCGTCGCACCCGCACTCGTAGATCTCGGTTCGCTTCGTCCCGGCCGTCTCCACTCGAAGCGATGACATCGTCCCTTGCACGTCAGGGCGGGCGCGGGAGAGGTAGAGCATCGCGTTCGTCGCCAGACGGGCGAGGTGCCAGAGGCTCGCCTGCTTCGCCAGCGCTTTGTCACCAATGATCTCGAGCTTCTTGTAATTCAGCTTCGCGACGTCGGCATCCTCAGGGATCGTGAAGGCGACGAAGCGATTGAAGTTGACCAGCGTCTGGCCGGGCATGTGGTGTTCTCGCTGATCCCAGCCGGGATAGTTCGTCACGAATGTCAGGAGCCAGCCGCGGATCGGGCTATCGGTATGGGTGATATAGAAGCCTTCAATCAAGGAGGCCGGATTCTCCCGGTTGTATTCGAGGGTCTCGCCGACATGGACGTAGATCCCGGTCCGCCACGGGAAGACGTTCCTGAGGGTGATGCCATCGCTCCACGTGGCCTCGAGATGAGGCCCGATCTGGCCCATGTCGAAGATGATGCCGCCGTTCTCGAGGTGATGGTTTCGAACCTGCCTCAGGAAACTTGGAAGATATTCGTTCCCGCGCTTGCGGCGATCAGCGTATTCGACCCTCTTATAGAGCTGCTCCACCGCATCATCACTGGTGTCGGCACCTGCGGCCGCCTGTTCCGCCCGGATCCGTTCCCGCAGGTTCGCCCGCTGGATGTCTCCCAGGCCGAACTTGAGATCTAACCTGAGAGGATGGTACCAGACTGGCAGGCCATCTATCTCGTAGCCCCTGTCAGCTATGTCGCCGCCATCTTCCATTTGCCCGATTACCCTCCTGAATCAGTCACGAAACGCTATCCCGGATCACCCTCGGCGCCAACGGACCGGTATCACAATACCGGTAGCCGCTTGACAGATCGAACAAACCAGGAACATATGGCACTGCCTGTGAAATTCCACGCTCCATGATGGAGGCACCTGATGATGGCATTGCGAATACGGATACGTCGTCTCTGACGACAGATTGTGCCCGTTCCCGAGTGGAATGAAGACCGCACGAACCTCCCCGCGAATCCTTGAACGAATCCATGACGACCCGCCAAAGAGGCCGCGGCGTGCTTCCCTGCGTTCCCAAGTATAGCCGAAGCTGACCTTCCTGGGAGGTCCCAGAAGCATCGACACAACTTTGGCGATACTTGAGCGCTGGCAGGCTTAAAAGGATCCAGCGACGAGTCCTGTCGGGCATCTGACGGCCGAAAATCAGAAAGATATTTGGAATCAAAGGATTCGACTTGAAGGCAGGTCGGACCCCGGATTGCGTTTCGCTTTTTTTGTGCTCTCCTAATACCCGTTCGACGGGCACAGCCGGAGGACAAGCAAGCAGACACATGAACCCAACAACACGCCGCTGGAAGCCCAGGGCGTGAACGGAGAAGCCATGTCCAGTCGCAAGAAACCCAAGCCGCACCGCGTGCTCAGCCGATTGATGACGATGTCCGACCTCGAAGAGTGGTTCGAGGCCGAGGTCAAGAAAATACATCGTCGAGCGCAGCACAAGCGTCATCCAAACCCAGTGGCGACCGAGCGTCGCAAGAAGGAAAAGCAGAATGCCTGACACGACAAGTTACAGCGACTTCGAGAAGGGGCTGGAGAACGAGGCCTATTGGAAGGCTGTCTTCGGCCCCACCAACGAGCCCCAGCGCGAATTCAAGGCAGGAACTCGGCACACCACCCTGCTGGGATGGTTTCCGACCCGGAAATGCATCCGCGGGGAAGTCCGAACCCGCGAGCCGTTGATGGGCGACCTGCTCTTTCATCTCGATACCGATCCAGCCATCCGTGTTATCGCGGAGTTCCCGATCAAGCAGCTCTACGATGCTCGCAAATCGGACGGCACGCCGATCGTGAAGGAACACATCCCGGATCTCGGGGTGCTGCGGGCAGACGGCGCGGTCTTCGTCATCGACGTGATGCCGTTTTACGTCCGGAAGAGCATCCGCGGGATGGATGAACGCAGTGCCATCCTGCGGCGGCATTATTCGAAACTCGGCGCCACCTACCTCCTGCTGGACGAAACGACCATCCGGCTGGAACCGCTGTTTTCGAACCTTCGCCTCATGTGGAAGCACAAGCAGTCGAAGCACGAGCCTTCCGGAATGGCGCAGATCCGCGAAGCACTCAGGGAGGCATCCTATCCGACTTCGATCGAAACCCTGATGAGGACGATGCCGAACAACGCGATCTTCGCGCGGTGGAGCGACGAACCTCTGTCGGCCGCCCGGCACGTCATCGAATGCAATCCGACGTTCTCGGCTGTGATGCAACTCGCGATCTCAGGTGAGCTCGACGTCGACCTCAACTCGAAATTCTCAAGCAAAACCATCGTGACACGGAAGGAGCCTGCACATGTCTGACGATATCATCTGGCGCAAAGTCAAAAGCTACCATGAACTCGAACTGCCGTTGGATCGCGACGGCGGCTCGCCGATCCAGGGTTTCACGATCGCCCAGCGCGCGAGCTTCATCGTGATGAACATCCGGAAAAACCGCTACGGCATCCTCGCCTACGAAGGCGGTTTTCAGCCGACCCAGGATTCCGAGCCGTTGTCGCGCTTCATCCACGTCGGCACGAACGATGTCGTGCTCCTTTCGAACTGGCAGCTCCATCTGCTGCAGAAGGACGGCCGCATCCGTCCGGTGATGGGTCCTGACGACAGCCCGAGGAACGTGCCGGGTTCGTCCCTCAACATCACGGGGACGAAGCGGGACAAGGCGTTGCGCATGATGGAATATGCGGATGCCTTCGAGGACTTCATGAACGAGAACGAGACGTGGACGCTCTCGGACGACCAGAAGGCGATGATCGTTGCGGATGTCGCTGAAAGGATCGGCGACCAAAAGCCACCGAAGCGGTCCCGATGGTACGAACTGATGCAGACCTCCCGGAAGGGAAATCAGTTCGACCGCCTGATCGACTTCGTCGACAACGATGCCGCCAAAGGCAACCGCAGTCCTCGATATGGCACGGCATTGAACGAGGCCATCAAACATGCCGCCCACGCGGCCGTGGCAGCGCAGGGCGACTGGCACAGCATCCGCTCAAACCTCGTAAACTGGGCGAAGATCGGCCAGCAGTACCATCATCTGCGCGATCTCATCTTGGACGAGGATGGAGTCTGCAAGATCCCTGAGCGGAAGCTGCAGCGGATTCTTGGGAACATGAACCGCTATGTCTACGACTTCCTTCATTTTGGTCAGGAGCATGCCGAGCGAATCCACAAGAGGACGCTCAAGCAGATCCGGCCGAACGCTCCGCTCGCCATCGTGGACGTCGACCACTCCACGTTCGATATCGATCTGATCGACGATGTGTACCCGATTGCCTACGGGCGGCCTGACCTGGTCCTCTTCCGGGATCGTTGCACGTCGATCCGGCTCGGATATGGCATGGCATTCGGCGCCCCATCCTACCAGACGTTTCTGGAAGGATTGAAGCACGCGATGTTCGAGAAGGATCCGAACCTCATGAACGGGGTCGCGTATCCATGGTTCGGCACACCGGTGACGCTGGGCGTCGATAACGCAAAGCATCTGGTAGGCCTCAACATTCGTGCCGCAGCCAAGGAATTCGGTTTTAGAACAGTTGCTTACAGGCCGGGCCACCCATGGGAAAAAGGCGCGCTTGAGGTATTGTTCGGCATCTTGGGGCGTAAACTCGTGCACCGTTTGCCGGGCACCACGAAAAGCAATCCTGAGGAGCGCGACAAGTATGATGAGGAGCAGGAACTGGCGCGTCCGGTTCTGACCGTCTCCGAATTCATGGGGTTCCTCAACTACTACTTCGCCTACATCGACCACTACAAACCGACCCAAGGCATCGGTGAGCTTGCGACCTTTAGCGGCGTACCCGCTCAGCGCTGGGAAGACCTCATCGCCGACGCCCCGGAGGCGCCGCTCATCGACAAGGATATCTTCACCAGGCTCGGTGGCGATGTCGGTTCGGTGTGTATCGGAACCCGCGGCATCCGGTGGGAGTACGTCACTTACCAGTGCGCCGAGCTCATCGTCCTCACCACGAATCCTGGACACAAGTCCAATCGGAAATACGAAGCCAGACGCAATCCGGACGATATCGGCAGCATCGATGTGAAGGATCCGTATTCCCGACCCGAGCGCTGGATCACCGTTCCGGTATGCGATGCGGACGCAAGCTACGCCGTCAGCATGAAGCTCCATGTTCATCATGCGATCGCGAAATACAAGCGCGAACAGGAAAAGGCCGCTGACAGGGAAATCACCTTGCAGGAGGCCCGAGCTGAAATGGAGGCTTCCCTCGTGGAACTCCACGCCCGCCGCAAGAAGCACGGGACCGCGATGAAGCTGGCTCGCTGGTACGAAGGCAACGTCCAGAAGGAAGAGCGCTCGCGCATCGTCGAGATGGGCCGCGTCGAATACACGGCAGGCAGAGTCGACCTCGCCGCGATCGAGGGACGCGCTCCGCCGCCCCGCATCAGTACCCGCGCGATCGGCGTGATGCCGACGGCGCGCCAGCCTGTCGCGGTTCAACCGAAAGCGACCGCCACGCGCAACGTCGCGGGGGAACCGATCAAGCCTGCCACCTTCCACAACCACGACGACGGCATGCCAGACGACCTGGCTGACTGGGATCTTTAGTAAGGAGTAGACCCATGACCAACAACAGCAAGCACGAAGAAGTATCCAAGGATTCGGCTATCACCACCTCAACGGTAGCCGACAAGGCCGCGGAACCACGGTTCCATACCGAACCTTTCGAGACCGATGAGAGCAGGATGGCGGCCAGCCGACTTCCTGTCTCCAAACGCCAGTGGATGATCAAAAACCTGATCGTGAAATACCCTGTCTTCAACGAGGGTTATGGCATCATTGCCGAAAACCACTACCCGGTGGCGGGAGGCACGCATGCGACCGGCACCGTCGGCGCGATGCTCGGCGAATCCCGAACGGGCAAGACTGCTGTCTGCAGCTACTATTCGGCGATGCATCCTGCGACCTATGACGATGAGGGTGAGATCTTCCCAGTTATCCACCTCACTGCCAGCATCAACATGTCGCCGGTCGAGTTCGCCCACGAACTCAATCGCCTGACGGCGGCTCGATACGCTCGCATGCATGGCGGTGTCGGAGCCTATGTGAACAACGCCCTCCTTCGGCTTCTCAAGGTGAGGACGGAATTGCTGATCGTCGACGACGCGCAGTATCTCTTCTTCGAGCGGTCCTCCAAGACCGCGGCGAACATGTTCAAGCTGATCAAGACCATCGTCGACTACAACACGATGAGCGTGATGCTCGTGGGTGAGGAACGCGTCAGCGATTACGTCAACTCGATCGATGCATTCGTGAACCGCGGCTACAATTCGCATGTCCTCAGGCCGCTGACATCCGGCAAGTCGGACATGAAGCGGTTCGAGAAGCTCCTCGGCGCGATCGACAAACGACTGCCCTTCCCGAACCTCAGCGGCTTCGATGATCCATACATTGCAAAGGAGATCTACCGATACTCCAACGGGATGATTGGCCGCGTGATGAATCTTGTGCGCCCGGCGGCGTTCAAGGCCATGAACGAAGGCACGTCGAGAATCATGATCGAGCACCTGCGGGAAGCTGTCGCGACCCGTCGCCGGAAGGGCGACACGCACGACTATTTCGGAGGTATGCGCGATGCTGCATGATCAATTTCGCGCCGAGCGCATCTTCTCGAGATGGAGCGTACGCCCCTGCTTCGGCGAGCCCACGAACGCCTACTTTGCCCGACTGGTCTACGATGGCGAAAACTGCCTTCCGGAGACCTTTGCGAAAAAGACGGGCGTCTGGGTCTCACGCGACAGGTGGGAGATCCTTCTGCAGTCCTTGCTGAAGCTCCCGCTGACGGAGGATGAGAGGCAGGGGCTCGAGCGTTGGTCGCCGGTGCAGTCCGGTCACCGCCATTGGGCACTCTGCGGTGAGAATATCAGTATGACATTGGTCAAGCCGGGCGCGAGATCGTGCCCCGAGTGCCTGAAGGAGGCAGATTATCATAGGGTATGGTGGGATCTGAACGCTTTCCAGACGTGCCCCGTTCACGATTGCGCCCTTCAGCTCAATCCCAACCGGCATGATCGACGCTGGCCATTCTACGGGATCTGCAAGGAGAAGGTCGCCGCCCCGCCGGAGCTTTCGCCCAGAGGTCGTAAGTCGCTCGAGGGATATATCCTTCAGCGCCTTGGCGCGGTGAGACCAGTGGCAAGACGGCCTCTGTTGGATGGCGAACCCTTGGATGCGGTCATGAGCACCTGCTCCGTTGTGGGCACATTCCTCGACAACCGTCCGACACGGAGGCGGCCGAAGATGTCGAGCCACCATTATGAGATCGGTTTTCAAGCCCTAGGACGCGACGAAGATCATCTGGTCGGCAGTTTCTCGGGATGGCTCAAAACCCATTATCCGAGGGAGGAGCTGCGACAGATTGCGATGCGCAAGTTCGGTTTCATAAGGCATATCTCGCGAAACCGGAAGCCGTTGAAGGATCTGATCTCGACGTCCCAGGTCAAGGCATGCGCGCGTCTGGGCATGCTGAATCCTAAGCTCCGCAGCATTTCGGGCGTCGATGCCCCTGTGCTTAGGAGTAACTTGCCGACCGTGTTGCGGGTTTCGATCTACAGCTCGAATGCTCTTTTACGGCGATCAGGATTCGATCTACAGAAAGGATCGGGAAGGCTTGTGGAAATCCCAGATGGACTCGTTGAAGAGCTCAAGCGCGAAGTCGGTCGGTCTGTCCCGATGTCGGAGGCTGCCCGGCTCCTAGGATGCACGGAGACCGAAGCCTACCTCGTCTCCATGAAACTCGCGAAGTCAGGCTGGGCTGGATGCATTCAGGTCCAAAAGGAGCAAGGAATCAGGCGCCAATACATCGAGGACGAACTCGAGAAACTTCTCGACGTAGTCCGTGCGCTGCCGATCGATAGCGAAAGCAACGAGACGGTCGGCTTTTCAGGAAGAGTTGTGAAATCCCAGGTTTCGAAAACGCGGCTCATGGCCGATGTGCTTCTAGGCAGAGAATCCGCCTATGTCGATCCGGAGGTCCCTGGCCTGAGCGGCCTGCGGTTCAAGAAGCGGAGGCGCGGCGGCAAACCCGCGGAGATTGGTCAGAAGAAGAACGATGCCGACTCCATGATCTGGAGCGAGTTCTTTGCGATGACAGGTGTTTCGAGCAGGGGAATACAGTACCTCGTCGAACAGGGGATCCTTGAGCAGCATTCGAAAAAGGGACTGATGAGGAAAAGCGCGTATGATTTCCACGCTCGTTACATCAACCCCATCCGGTACCTCCGGGGTCAAGGTGTGAACCAGCATTCTGCTATCAAGGGCCTCGAGTCCTATAGTCTCGAGTATGCATTCCCACCTCATGAAATTGGTAGCGTTCTGGCAGTCAGGAAGCACTTCATTAAAAAGATGGGCGCCCTCTATGTGCCTCCGAGGCGCACCACCGACTTGTGGCCCGACCTGGTCGAAGCTGGAAGGCGTAACTGCCCTTCACTCATGATCCCAAGGACTCCTGGTGATGGGATGTTCGACATCGGACCAAGCAGTCGGCTGCTCTCGGTCAAGGCGATCCTGCAGAATGACGGCATTTGGATCGGAATGCAGTTCATTCCGAGCTATCGACGAATGTGGAAGATCCTGTGTGACAACGAGGCGGAAATCCGCGCGTCCTTGCGATTTCTAAATTTCGTGGGCGGCGACGACCTGCAAACGATCTACGCTACGGTTGCGACGCTCGACGACATCGACCGGGTGACGGCAGATCTCGGAAGGCTCAAGATATTCTTCCGCAACGAGGCACCCTGAGCAAAGGAACACATGAAAGCGCGGCCTCACCGAGGTCGCGCTTTTTGCTTGCGCGATCCTCTCCTCACATCCCTATAATCAATGAACAAGGATGGCGAATCGGAGCGACCAAACCCACGAAATGCGGAATCCACGCTTATGAGTTCTGGGGACGGCAGAATCCACGCTTGTGGTGGACGGATCCACGGTTATGCTGGTCGATGTGGGGAAAACGCCAATGAAATCAGTCGCGGTGAATCCGGACTTACGCGGCGGGGCAGACCTCTCTTCGATACCGATTCCCGCGCAACTGTGGCATTGCTTGCAGCGTGATTCGACATAGGCCCGTCCGCAAGGGCAGCGGCTTGGCGGATCGGGGCAAGCGGTGTTGACGGACGGAGTGACGGGGCGTGCTAAGAATCTTTGAAGAAGCGGCGCTTTCGGCGGGGCAGGCCATTCTCGAGGTCATGGAAGCCGGGGCGAGCATCACGCTGAAACCGGACGCGACCCCTGTCACCGAGGCCGACGAGCGGGCCGAGGCGATCATTCTGGCGTATCTCGCCAAGACGCTGCCGGAGATCCCGGTGGTCGCGGAAGAGGCTGTTGCCGCCGGCCGGGTTCCGGATACGGCCGGCTCCACCTTCATCCTCGTCGACCCGCTCGACGGTACGCGCGAGTTCATCGCCGGCCGGCCGGAATTCACCGTCAACATCGCGCTGATCCGTAATGGCGCGCCCGCGCTCGGCATCGTCTACGCGCCGGCCATGGATGTCGCCTATGTCGGCTCCAAGGACGGGGCAGAGAAGCTCACGGTCACGGCCAAGGGCGGCATCATCGCGCGCCGGCCGATTGCGGTGCGCCCGGCCCACAAGCCGCCGCTTGCCGTCGCCAGCCGCTCGCACGGCAGCCCCGAGACCGAGCAATATCTCAAGGATCACGGCATCACGGACTGCTGCTCGATCGGCTCGTCGCTGAAATTCTGCCTGCTGGCGGAGGGGGCGGCCGATGTCTATCCGCGCTTCAGCCGTACCATGGAATGGGACACGGCCGCGGGCGACGCCGTGTTGCGCGCCGCGGGCGGCGCCACCCTCTGCCTCGACGGGCGCCCCCTCACCTATGGCAAGCGCGGGCAAGCGGGCGAGATGGATTTCGCCAATCCCTTCTTCGTCTCGCATGGCGGCTGAGGCGAAAGAGGCAGGCCAGGCCCTTTGCGGCTTCAATTCACGATCAGAAGCCCGCCGTCGATCCGTGCCTTGATATGCCGGTCGATGCCGGAGCGGTCCGGGCAGGTGTGCAGCCGGCCGCCACAGGCCTCGCTGAGCGCCAGAAGGTCCGACCACACTCGTGAGCGCGGCATGTTGGCCGCCGCCAGCACCCGGGCCGACAGGAAGGCCGCGTCCTCGGACTGGTGCAGCAGACCGTAGTCGACGGGCGTGCCATAACCCTCGACCCTGTAGAAAGTCTCGTAGAGCGGCGAGCGGAAGTCGGTGAGCAGCGGTTCGGCGGCGCGGCCGGCGATCAGATGATCGCGCGTCACCGTGGCGTGGTGATCGCCGAACTCGGCCACGACCGTGCCGCGCGGGCCCGGCTCGGCCTTGCGCCGCTCGAGGAAGGCGTCGAGATCGGCCCGCGCCAGCCAGACGCGGCGCAGATACTCGTTCGCCTCGCCGGCACCGTCATAGTCGTGCGGCGGCGCCTGATCGTCGGGCAGCAGCACATAGTCATAGGGCTGATGGGCGAACATGGTCTGGACATGTAGGAAAAGCGGGCGAGGATCGCTGCGGCGGTGCTCGGTGACGAGTTTTTCGATGAAGGAGAAATAGTCGCGATCGCGCACCGTCATCGGCTTCATCCCCAGCGCCTCGGCATCGATCACCTCCTGAAAGCCGATCGACGTCAGGAAGGCGCCTTCATTCAGCGCATTGAAGGGCAGCGGCATGACCGAAACGGTGCGGTAGCCGCAGCGCGACAGCAGTTCCGGCAGCGCTCCCCGGATGCGCCGCTCCATCAATTGCGTGACATAGGCCGCCTGCCAGCCGAAATCGGCGGTGGACAGCCCGGTGAGCACGGAGAAATTGGTCATCCAGGTGCCGGCGCCGATGGTCTCGACGAAGAGTGGCTTGATCGTGCCGTCGCCGGAGCGAAAGGTGTCGATCAGTTCGGGCGAACGGACAAGCGCCGGCACGACGCCGGGTGCGGTCTGGCTTTCCGACAGCACCATGAACAGATCCGGCTTCAGCCGCGCCGGGCCGCAGTCAATGTCCTCGGCAAACGGCATGGTGGATCCGGCATGGGCGACCCGGGCGGCGAGCGGCAGTTCCCCCATCAGGTCGGGCAGATTGCGCAAGGACAGCGGCAGCGCCGAGGCATTGTAGCCGGCGACATAGGGCAAATAGTCGGCCTCGCGCGGATTGTGGATCGGATGGGTAAATTCGGCGGCGAGGAGGAAGAGCGGAACGAGCGGAAGCCGCACCGCAAGTGGCACGCGCAGAGACCGCTCGCTGCGGAAGAGCCAGACCAGAAAAAGACCGGCCGTCAGCACCGCGGCGCCGCCGGCCAGCGCGTACAGGCGATAGTGCGACCACAGGAAATCGATGATCGACAGGTCCGTCCCGGTGAAGAAGAAGTCATAGGCATGGAGCGCCAGCCCCTTCAGCCTGAACTTCACCACCGACAGCAGTGTGAAAAGCATGATGACGATGCCGGCCGTATAGAGCGAAAAGACTGGCCGCCGGCTGAGGAGGAAGACGAGACTGGCGAGCGCGAGCGTCACCGCGAAGGTGTAGGGCATGAAGCGCCAGCGCGTGTCGAAGAAGTGGACCAGCAGGAAATAGACGACCGCCGCGGCCAGAACGGCCAACGGATGCAGGATCACCTTGAAAACCTTCGACCGCGGAGCGCTCGTCATGGGCACTTCCTCCAATGGGCAGAGCGTCATAATTACACGGCCAGGATGCAAGACAAGCCCGTTTTGGCGTTATGATTAACCTCGGAGCAACCGCAGGATGGTCAAATCTGGCCGCCCTGCGACCAATGTTCCCGTATCCAACCGCCGATCGGCCTGCCAAAATTCGAGACGGATTGGGGCGGCAGCGGCCGAAGGGGCCGCACGGGCAGCGGGGGAACGGGCCATGCGCGGAAACGGCAATCACAAGAGTCAGGGCGCCGGTTTCAGCCTGATCGCGCATCGCCTCACGGCCCTTGCTCTTATTGGCCTTCTTGCCTCATTCGCCCCGGTCGCTGCCGAGGATGCCGCTGGCCCGCTGGATCTCGAGACCATCGACAAGCTCTTTCCACCCGTCGATCCGGACGCGCCGCAGGCGACGGACCCAGCCGATCCGGGCGCCGCTCAGACCACAAACGGCTCGGGACAGGAAACGCCCCCCGGAGCCGATCCGCTCGCCGACCTGCGCGAGATCGAACAACAGGCCCTGGAGACCCGTACGAAGGACGCGGCCGAACGCTATCACGCCCTGGTGAAGGCGGCGAACGCCCTTCTGAAACAGGCCGAAACGCCCGCCGAACCGCCGCCCTCCCTCGGCGCCAGCTGCAACGAGCAGGACGACATCGTCGCCATGCTGACCAGCGAACTCGTCCAGGGTTATGTCAAACGGGCGGGCAAGCCGGAGGCGGACCTGCTCACCGCGTTGCTCGATGCGCGTCGCAGCCTCAATGTCCTCGGCCAGGAGACGACCGAGGGCTTCGAGCTGGAGACTGCGCTCGCCGAGCGGCTGATGCACAAGGTCGAGCAGGTGTTGAACTCCACGCGCAAGCAGCGCGACAAGGTCCTGCCCGTCGTCGCCATGGCCAATCGCGTGGGCCAGCTGATCCAGCTGCTCGGGGATAGCGGACTCGACCAGCGGCTGGTGGCAGAGACCGGCGCCTGGGCCGCCGAACTCATTCCCTCCATGCTCGACGACATCGCCAAGAAGCACGACTACAGCCTGGTCAGTGCGGTTTTTCAGGTCGCGCGTGCGGCCAATTCCACCGGGCTGGACACCGGCACGGCGGATGTCGACGCGCTGATGGCCCGCATCGAGGCTCTGATGCAGTTCGACCTGACGCTGACCTTCAATCTGACCAGCACCGGCGCCAATGGCCTGGTCGAGGAGTGGGTGCTGGAGAGCCGTTTTCCGCTGCGCTACAAGCTCGGCGGCGGCGGCAAGACCCTTCATGCCGTCCTGGTCGGCGACGGCCAGGGCAGCTATGTGAGCTATGTCGACAAGGATCCCGGCTCCAAGCTCACCATGCAGGGCGCCAGTTTTCCGGTCAGCGCCAAGATCGATGACTTCGATGCCTGCCTGGGCAACGCGACCGTGGTGATCGACCAGTTCTATGCGGAAACAGAAACCTATTTTACCAAGAATGGGCCGCCGACAGAACTGCCGATCCTGCAATCGGCCTGGATCATGATGTTCGAGGATCGCATGGCCGGCGGCGCCTACAGCTTCAAGGTGCCCCTCAACAACCGCACCCCGATCGCCATCGACCGCAAGATTCGCGTCGTCATGGGCGTCTTTGACGGCACGCTGACGATCAGGCTGAAGCATAAGCCGAAGTGAGCCGAAGCCGGGTGATTGAGGGCGTCCAGCCTAGCTCAAGAGCAAGACCGGTTTGCGCTCCGTCTCAGGGCCGTCGCCGTCGAAGCCGGCCGCACCCCTCGGATCGGCGATGTCGGTCAGGATCGCCTGCGATACCGTTTCGCCGAGCTCGGCCGAGCTGGTGATCCCCTGGATGAAGGGAAATTGATGCAGCAGGAAGGGCAAGGCCACGCAGTAGATGCGCCGGCAAAGGGCCTGGTCGAATTCCAGCCTGTAGCAGGCGTCGAGCCGCACGCCGCCAGCCTCCTCCTCCCTTGATTGCCCGTCGGCGGCGAGCAGCACCTGATCGCCCGAGCGCACCCGCGCCTTTCCGACAACGCCCTGTCGGATCAGGCCCGGAAACGGGATGTCGACGGCCGAAAGCCGGCCCTGCCCCGTCGCATCGACGAAGGCGTCGAACTGGAGCTGGCCATCATCAAAGGTAACGAGCGCACCGCGCTCGACCGTGTCGGTGTCAAGCGCGTAGTCGGAGCCGAGCGCCAGAACATCGAGCATGCCGGCCCGCCGCAAGGCCAGCAGGCGGTCGATCGAGGCATGCGGCACGGTTGCATAATTGTCGACGAAGAGCGTCTTGAAGTGACGGTGGAAGCGCTGGAGGTCGCGGCTGTCCAGGTGCGGCACCACGCGCGCTACCACTTCGTGCATGCGCAGGATGGCATAACGCCAGGCAATCGTCGTGCGGCTCTCGTAGTTCTGCCGCGCTTCGGCGAGGTTGAGAGCGGCCCACACGAAGGGATCATGGGACTCGCGCTCGGCAAAATAGGCCGGACCAACCGTCTCGACCGTGAGCTGCGACAGGCCGATGCGGGCGGCATAATCGGGATCGGCAACCGACAGTTCGCGAACGAAGAGGTCGAACACCCGATCCAGCAGATCCCGCGCACCGGTCTCGACAAGGGCATCAACCGCAGCCTCGGTGCAGATCGACAACGGCCCGTAAGGGATGGCGAAGTAAAAATCGGCCTCGGGCAGCATGCCCTTGCGGGACATGAGCGTGATGTGCAGATCGCCAGCCTCGCGCGCCGACTGGTATTCCAGGAGCCCGGCTTCATCTTGATAGAAGCTGCCATGGCGGGTGGCGACCGTGACCATCGCGTCGATGGCGCTGAGCGAGGTCCCGAGAATACCGACGCGCGCCGCCGGGATCGTCTTCAAGAGGCTCGACGGCCAGGGCGAGGCGAAATAGCCGGGCTTGACCTCGATAACATCGGAAAAGCTGTGGCCGGTGGCCATGACCACATGGTCGAAGGCATAGTGCTCCGGCAGTTGGGCCGATGACCGGTCCGGTCGCTCGACGGTGAGACGGATATCGTCGACGCCGAGCGCCATGTCGGTGACCTCCTGCCCGGCCTTGACCTCGATGACATGGCCTGAGGCCCGCCCCTCCTCCACCAGCCGGTCGAACTGGGCCTTGAAATAGGCGCCGAGCACGACGCGCGGAAAGAACTCGCGGTCGGTGATGGCGGCGCGGGTCACGCGCAGGCGATCGAGCTCGTCATCCGATTGTTGGTGGAGCCAGTCGGCCAGGGTTTCGCGGATCGGCGGGATCTCGATGCTGGCGATATTGGCGAGCATGGCGCGGTCATTGACGGCCGGGTGATAGGGCATGCCCTTGCCGGCCATCGCTTCCTTCTCGAAGACGGTGATCGCAAGCGGCCGGGTGGAGGCGATCAGGCCGCGCAGCGTGTAGATTGCCGTCGGGCCCGAGCCGATGAGTGCGATGGAGTTGTGCATGGTCCGCCTTCCTGAGGGCCGGCGCGCCGAGCGGCCGGGCGAACATGAACGAGGGAGGGGCGGCGATCACCGCGATCACTGCTCTGGGGTCGCCGGCCCCAAGGACCGCTCAAACCGACAGAGGTCGCCTGCCCCACCCCTCGGCCCGGTCCGCACGCCGATAGCGCACGACGCAGGCATTTGTTCCCGACCGCGGCAAATAACCGGTGGAGCGGGTGCGCCTAAGGGATACGGCCGTCCTGCACAGACCGGTTCGCAGCGCCGGCACCGGGCGGCCTGGCCGGCGAACCGTGCGCGCCGCCGCGCCGCAGGCTGCGATAGAGCGTGGAGCGGCTGACGCCGAACTGGCGCGCCGCCGCGGCAAGCGGCAGCCCCTTGGCCATCGCCTCGAGCGCCGCATCGACCTCCCCCGGCATCAGCTTGATCGGCCGGCCGATGGCACTGCCGCGCGCCTTTGCCGCCGACATGCCGGCCTTGGTGCGCTCCGAAATCAGCGCCCGCTCGAACTCGGCCAGTGCGCCCATGATGTGAAAGATCAGGATGCCGCCGGCAGAGGCCGTGTCGATCGATTCGGTGATCGAATAGAGGCCGATCTCCTTGCGGCCGAGTTCATCCACAACCTCAATGAGATGCGACAGGGAACGGCCGAGGCGATCGAGTCGCCAGATGACGAGCGTGTCGCCGGCAGAGAGCTCGCTCAGCGAACGCACCAGGCCCGGCCGCGACCGCGACGCGCCCGAGAGGCCCTGATCGGAATGGATCTTCACACATCCGGCGGCACGAAGCGCGCGCATCTGCATTTCGATGTTCTGATCATGGGTGGAAACACGGGCATAGCCAATTCGCATCGTCACTCGCGCCAGACATCTATTTGCGTCCCCGGCAGGGGCATTCCTGCAACGTCAAAATGTGTATCACAACCGTTCCCTTTTGAGCACAGCCAGAAATTTAAGTAAACGAAAAAATACACGCCTAGATGTATATTTGAGATAGGATCCCGCAGGCCGAGAGATCCGACTAAACCATTAAAGCTGATGATGTTTTTCCCATCCCCCAAATTTTGAAGGGAAACAGGATGCGCCTCAACCATAAACGATTTCAGATTGCATTTTCAGGCAGTGGGATTGTGCAAATAGGAACGCTTTAGCGACGCCGGAAGCGTGCTGCGGCAGAAGATCAAACCTCAATAAGGACGGATATTGCCATGCCCAACTATTCGCTGACCCTGAACATCGATCCGAGCGACCTCAACGTCATCAAGGCCGCCGGCCAGCGCCTGACCCTCGCCAAGCCGGTCGGCAGCGGCGACCCGAATGTCGTCTGGCTGTCGATCGATCCCTTCCAGTCGACGACGGTCGAATGGACCGAGGAATACTGGATCTACGCCTCGACCACCGAAGTGGCCCAGGGCAACAACATCTCCAAGCTGTCGGAAGTGACCCCCGGTCCGGCGCTCGACGCCGGCTACTATCCCTTCACCCCGGCAGCCACCTTCGGCGTCTTCCAGAACTCGCCGGCGATCCCCTCCGGCACCTATGCCGCCGAAAACATGATGCCGTACACGCAGTATCCGTCGCTCACCTTCGGTCTGTCGCAGTCGGCCATGGTCAGCAAGAAGCTCGCCGAGCGCAAGCCGATCTCCGCCCAGTCCGTGCTGTCGCAGCAGCAGATCCAGATGACGCCGTTCACCAATGTCTATGTCTGGCTGCAGAGCCAGTTCGCGAGCGAGACGATCATCACCAAGATCGTCGGCAACAACGCCATCGCGCGCTTCGGTGGCGGCGTCACGGAGATCACGCTGAAATACGACCCGAACCGCGGCATCTTCGTGCCCGACGTCAAGTCGCAGGGCCTGGTCGAACGCGGCATGATCGAGTTGCGCACGCCGCTGCTGCTCTGATTGCACCCCGTGCAGGGCGGCCGGCGCGCCGGCCGCCCTCTTCACCGAAACCGAACCATGGCTGAGGGCAGAGAGCACCCGCAGACGGGACAGGCTCGCCTGCCGTTTCGGCCGATCAGCAACAAGGATGAGGACGATGACCACACTGCATGGCGCCTTGCGCCGTTCCACCGCCGCCCTGCTTTCCCTGGCGCTTGCCGCCTCGGCGACCTCGGCGGCCGATCTGAAGATCGAGAACCTCAAGAAGGACAAGGCAAGCGAGAAGCCGCTGACCGCGGATGAAATCAAGGTGGCGAAGCCGATGCCGAGCAAGGAGGTGTCGCCGGAAGAACTTGAACAGATGCGCGCGCGCTTCCGCGCACTCAATCCCGGCCTGCTCAACCTCAAGGCCGATCCCGGCAAGCAGGGCAGCCTCGTCAAGGGCGTGCCGGAAGTTGTGGCCGATCCGTCTGCGACCGCTCCCTACTGGAGCACCGGCCGGCTGACCTTTCGCGACGACGAAGGCGATCTTTCGACCTGCACGGCGCAGTTCGTCGAGGATGCCGCGGTCATCCTGACGGCCGCCCATTGCGTCATGAACGAGGAGAACGGCGAGTGGTTCTCCGACTTCGTGTTCGATCGGGCCTATAACGACGGTCAGAAGGCCCAGACGGTCGGTTGGCGCTGCGTCACGCTGTTCGACGCCTTCCACGATCCGGACCCGAACTATGCCTATGACTACGCCTTCATCCTTGCGGACAAGACCGATGACCAGGCGCCGCTTGACCTCGCCACCGGAACGCCGGCGACCAGCGCCCTGACCGCGGTCGGCTATCCCGACAATTTTGGGGGCAGTGAGTTCCTCTACAAGGTCAATGGTGAATGGGCCGAAGTGCTGGACGGCATCGTCACCATGAAGGGCAACCCGATGCGCTCCGGCAACAGCGGCGGAGCCTGGTTCACCGACTTCAAGGTCGGCAGCGGATCCGGCGAGAACCGCGTGATCAGTCTCAACTCGCACCACATCAAAGGCAACACCGAGGACGAGAACGGCCCGCTTTTCACCGCCGATACAAACCGTCTGCTGCAGCACGTCGCCACCGCAAGGTGCCTCGACTGAGAACAGCCTGTTCGTATCGATAGGAAGGCCCGCCGGCGCGGCGGGCCTTCGTTTTTTCCCCGGGGTCTGCCTGCACGCCCGGGCGCCAGGGTGAGGCAATCGTAACCAATTTGCGGCATAAGGAGGACAGACGAGGAGCTCCCCATGACCGCATCCTGTGCCGGCTGCCGCGACGGCAAGGCCTTCCAGCAGCCGTTCTCGATGGCCTTCCAGCCCATCGTCGACATCGAGAAACGGCGGGTGTTCGCCCATGAGGCACTGGTGCGCGGTGCCATGGGCGAAGGCGCCGGCATGGTGCTGTCGGCGGTCGATGAGAGCAATCGCTATGCCTTCGACCAGCAGTGCCGGGTCAAGGCGATCGAGCTTGCCGCTCGGCTCGACCTCACCCAAAGCGACGCGCGCCTGTCGATCAATTTCATGCCGAATGCCGTCTACGAGCCGCGCGCCTGCATCAAGGCGACGCTGGCTGCCTGCAAGACCTTCGATCTTCCGGCGGAACGCATCATCTTCGAATTCACCGAGGGCGAGGCACTGGATGTCGCGCATCTCGAAAACATCCTGACCACCTACCGCCAGATCGGCTTTCTGACCGCCATCGACGATTTCGGGGCCGGCCATTCGGGCCTCAATCTTCTTGCCCGGATGCAGCCCGACATCGTCAAGATCGACATGGAGCTGATCCGCAACATCGACACCGACCGTGCCAAGCAGGTGATCCTCCGGCATCTGGTGGCGATGCTTGACGAACTCTCCGTGACCGTCGTCTGCGAGGGGATCGAAACGGAGGAGGAGCTGAAGGCGATCCGCGATACCGGCGTGACTCTGATCCAGGGCTATCGCCTCGCCCGGCCGAGCTTCGAGCGCCTGACGCCGTTGAGCGAGATCGCCCTGCCGCTAAGCGCCTGACGGCCTAAGCGCCGCGGCAGGCCGGCGCGCGCCCACCCGGGCGCACCCATTTGTCGCAGCAGCTTAGGCGTCGCGACCCTTGCCGGCGAGGCTTTGAGGCGGCAAAAGGGGACGAAGAAACCGGAATGCGAACGTGACTGAAGAGACGATCACCCTTTACGAAGCGATTGGCGGCGACGCGACGGTGAAGGCACTGTGCCACCGCTTCTACGAACTGATGGACACGCTGCCCGAGGCCGCCCGCTGCCGCGCCATCCATCCGCCGAGCCTCAAGGACAGCGAGGAAAAGCTCTACGAATACCTGACCGGCTATCTCGGCGGTCCGCCGATCTACATGGAAAAGCGCGGCCATCCCATGCTGCGTCGACGCCACATGGTGGCCGAGATCGGCCCGCAGGAGCGCGACGAATGGCTCCTGTGTTTCCGCCAGGCGCTCGACGAGACGGTGGCGCACGACAAGCTGCGCGAGATCATCTGGACGCCGATCGAGAAGCTCGGCTACCACATGCAGAACAAGGACTGACCCCATGGGCAGCGTTTGCGACAGGCTCCGGCCGCTCGTGCTGTTTCTGGCCGGCCTGATCGGCGCGGCCGGCGTGGCGCTCGCTGCCGCCGCCACCCATATGGGCGGCGCCCTGCTTGGCCCGGCCTCGGCCATGTGCCTTGCCCACGCGCCCGCCATGCTGGCGCTTTTCGCCGCCCACAGATTGCTGCGTCCGGCGACCGGCGCCGGCCTGCTGATGGGCTTGGGCACGGTGCTCTTTGCCGGGGATCTGGTGCTGAAGGAGTTTTTGGGCGCCGGCCTCTTTCCGATGGCCGCGCCGTCCGGCGGCATCCTGATGATGCTCGGCTGGCTGCTCGCTGGCCTCGGCGCCTTCATGCCGCAGCCGAAAGCCTGAAGGCTCCGGCTGCGGGCCGTTGTTTAAAGGTTTGCCGTTTCCCGGCGTCCGAACAGGAGAAGATTGCCGTGCGGGTCGCGAATGTAGAAGCGGGCGATTTGTCCGCATTCTTCGTTCTCGATCCGCATCAGCCCTTCGACGCCGCGCGCCCGGAACTCCTCATAGAGCGGATTGAGCGAATCGCTGCGGATGAAGACCGAGCTGTTGACGGCCATGTGGGGATCGCTGCAGTTCCAGAAATGCAGGACCATGCGGCCGCGGCGAAGAACCATGTACTCTTCGCAGTCCGCCGACTGATGCTCGAAACCGAGCGCGTTGACATAGAAATCGCGGGTCTGGGAGAAGCTGAGCGACGGCAGGATCGGGGTGACGTCGACGCCACCAAGATCCACGGGGGTGATCGCGTTCATGCGGACCGTCCTTGAAAGTGTCCTGCTCCGCCGCGTCAGCCGGGTTCAGCCGTTCTTGCGCGCGGCATTCCTCTGCCACCGGGGAGCGGGAAAGTTGATGATCGTGGCCTCGCCATAAGGCAACCGCTGAGACATGGGTTTTGCGGCGCGCTGATGCAAGCCCGGCAGCGGCACAATCTCGGCACTGTGGTCATCACGCAGCGCCTGCGCATCGGCAAGCCGCTCGTAAAGCGCCGGCGCCAGCCCGTCGCCATTCTGGGCCGCGAGCTTGTGCAGGTCGATCAACAGCGTGGCGTCGAAATCATCCGGGGTCATGAATTGTCACTCCTATCATTCAGGGTCTGCAAAGCCCGCTCGAGGCTGGACTTCGAGCCGTTGCGCAGAGGAATGAAGGTCTTGCCGAATTTCTTGCAGCCGCTCTTCACCCGCAGACACGCATCATGGCTGATACAGTCGATGGGGCAGAAGACGCAGTCGACCGAGGGCAGCACGGTGTCGATGCGCGACACCGCTTCTCTCAAACCGCCGTCGTGGTGGATGAGTTCCGCGCCGTGATTGCTGGCGATCTGGCGCAGATGCGCGACCTGGCAATCGCGGCCGCCGACATAGAGGAAGCTGCGCACGCTCGGCGTCGAGCGGGCTTGCGAGGCAACGGCGCCGGCCTCCGTTCTTGCCGCCAGCTTCTGCGCCGCCTGCTTCTTGCCCTTTTTCGCCATGTCCGTCCCTCATCTGATATCGCCGCATGAAGCTGCGGCCTGTCGTGTGAGGCCGGACCTTAGTAAAGTTGATTTTTAGAGTAAAGATTAAACATGACAATAATTATCATATTTTGATGAAGTGCAAAGAGGCGATGCGGGCAGCGTCGCGCGCCGCCCGCCCATTCGCTCTTTCTCAGTAGGGCAGCCCCACATAGTTTTCGGCCATGGCGGTCTGCGCCGCCGCCGAGCCGGACAGGTATTGCAGTTCTGCCTCCTGCACCTTCTGGCCGAAATCGCCCTCGTCGGGGAACCGGTGGAGCAGCATGGTCATCGACCACGAGAAGCGCTCTGCCTTCCAGATGCGGGCAAGCGCCCGGGCCGAATAGGCGTCGATGCCGGCCGGCGAGCGCTCGCCGTAGAATTCCTGCAGCCCTTCGAACAGGTAATGCACGTCCGACGCCGCGAGGTTGAGGCCCTTGGCGCCGGTCGGGGGCACGATATGCCCCGCATCACCGACCAGGAACAGCCGTCCGAAGCGGAGCGGCTCGGCGACGAAGGAACGCAGCGGCGCGATCGACTTCTCGATCGACGGCCCGGTCACCATGGCCTCGGCGACTTCCATCGGCAGGCGGCGGCGAATCTCGTCCCAGAAGGCGTCGTCCGACCACATCTCCACCGTATCCGACAGCGGCACCTGCACATAATAGCGCGAGCGGGTGAGCGAACGCTGCGAGCACAGCGCAAAGCCCCGGGCATGGTTGGCATAGATCAGCTCGTGATGCACGGGCGGCACGTCGGCCAGCAGACCGAGCCAGCCGAAGGGATAGACCTTCTCGTAGGTCTTCAGCCCCCTGCCCTCGACCGCGGCCCGGCTCGGCCCATGATAGCCATCGCAGCCGGCGATGAAATCGCAGTCGATGCGATGGGTCACCCCGTCCTTCTCGAAGGTCAGGTAAGGGCTTTCGCCGTCGAAGGCGTGCGGCGTGACATTGCCGGCATTGTAGATCGTCGGGGCGCCGCTTGCCTCGCGATGATCCATCAGGTCGCGCGTCAGTTCGGTCTGACCGTAGACCATCACCGAGGTTCCCGTGAGCCCCTTGAGGTCGATCCGGTGATGGCGGCCCGAAAAGGACAGCGAAAAGCCATCATGCACCAGCCCCTCGCTGTGCATGCGTTCGCCCGCCCCCGCGCGGTCCATCATGCCGACGGCACCGACCTCCAGCACGCCAGCGCGGATGCGGCCGAGAATATAGTCGCGGTCGACGCGATCGATGATGACATTGTCGATACCGGCCCTGGTGAGCAGCTGGCCGAGCAAAAGGCCCGAGGGCCCGGAGCCGATGATGGCAACCTTGGTGCGCATGATGAACCTCCTCCTGTTCTTGCAAAATGATAAGCCGCCCACCCTTGCCGACAATGGAAGATTCCGGCACATTCTTGGACAAACCGAACATTGGAGCGAGATCCACGCATGACCCGGTCGGTGCCGATCTACAGCCTTTACGGCGAGCAACCGACCGAGCACCCGGAGTTCTGGGCGCATGCCGAGACGATCTACAGCCGCAGCTCACAGCACAGCTGGGAAATCCGGCCGCATCGCCACGAACGATTGTTTCAGATTCTGCACATACGCGAGGGCCAGGGGGAGGCCTTGATCGACGGCCGTTGGCACGCCTTCGGGCGTCTCACCGTCATCGTCATGCCGGAGCGCCACGACCACGGCTTCCGCTTCTCGAAGGATGTCGACGGTGCAGTGCTGACACTCGTCTCGCAGCGTTTTCCAGCCGACGCTCCGGTCCATGCGGGGCTTGCCGAGTGGTTGAGCCGGCCGAGCCTTACCCGCCTTCCCGCCGATCACGCCGACACCCGCTATATCGGCGAGACGCTCGACCGGGCCGAGCGCGAGATCGCCGAGGGTACCGCCCGGCCGGCAACGCTGATCGAGACGCTGCTGACGACCGCGCTGCTGATCACCATGCGGCTGAGCGGCAGCGCGCTGAGGCCGGGCGAGGCCGATCGTGACAGCGAGCGCTTTGTCCGGCTCACCGAGATGATCAACGAAGGGTTTCGCGAGCGCCGACCGATCGAGGACTATGCCGCCCGGCTCGGCATGTCCGCCACCCATCTCAACCGCATCACCCGGCGTCTGTGCGGCAAACCGGTGAGCCGACTGATTTCCGAGCGCATCCTTCTGGAGGCGCGGCGCGATCTGGTGTTCAGCGCGCTGTCGATCCAACAGATCGCCGCCCGGCTCGGCTGCTCCCAGGGCCACGTGTCGAAGCGGCTGGCGCTCGGCTTCGAGGATCAGGCCTATTTCAGCCGCTTCTTCACCCTCAATGCCGGCCTCTCACCCAAGGCCTATCGCGAGCGGGAACAGGCGCGGCTGGAACGCTAGAAGCCCTGCCAATGCTGCGTTTTGACCGTTCCCTGTGAGAAAATTTTACCGTTTGATAAAATTTTTCTCCTGAGTTAGCCTGTTCTCAATCGCACCATAAAAGAGAGGGAACTTCGATGCGACGACTGGAACCGGGCCTCAAGGCCGGGCGGCTTGACGCTGCCGAATATGTGAAGAATTTCTCCGATCTTCACCCGCGCTTCAACGACCACGAGGCGCTGGTGGCAGCCGACCGCTGTTACTTCTGTCACGATGCGCCGTGCATGACGGCCTGTCCGACCTCCATCGACATTCCGATGTTCATCCGCCAGATCGCGACCGGCAACCCGATCGGTTCGGCCAAGACCATTTTCGACCAGAACATTCTCGGCGGCATGTGCGCCCGCGTCTGTCCCACCGAAACGCTGTGCGAGGAGGCCTGTGTGCGCAACACGGCCGAAGGGCGCCCGGTGGAGATCGGCCGGCTGCAGCGCTACGCCACCGACATCGCCATCGATGAGGGCCGCCAATTCTACACACCGGCGGCCGCGACCGACAAATCGGTCGCCGTCATCGGCGCCGGCCCGGCGGGCCTCGCCGCGGCCCATCGCCTGGCCATGCACGGCCATCGGGTGACGATTTACGACCATCGTGAAAAGGCCGGCGGCCTCAACGAATACGGGATTGCCGCCTACAAGACGACCAACGACTTTGCCCAGCGGGAAGTCGACTACATCCTGTCGCTCGGCAATATCGACGTGCTCGACGGCCAGATGCTGGGCCGCGACTTCACGCTGGCCGATCTCCAGGCCAAGCACGACGCCGTCTTCCTCGGCACCGGCCTTGGCAATGTCAACGCGCTCAACATCCCCGGCGCAAACATCAACGGCGTCATGGATGCCGTCGAATTCATCGCCAATCTGCGCGAGGCGACCAGCAAGGGCGACGTGCCTGTCGGCCGCGACGTCGTCGTCATCGGCGGCGGCATGACCGCCATCGATGCCGCCATCCAGGCCAAGCTGCTCGGCGCCGAGAACGTCACGATCTGCTACCGCCGCGGCAAGGAGCACATGAACGCCTCCGAGTTCGAGCAGGACCTCGCAGCTTCGAAGGGCGTGCATATCCGCCACTGGCTGCAGCCGAAGGAGGTCGCGCACCATCACGGCCATGTCTCGGCGATCACGCTGGAATACACCCATCTCGAAGACGGCCTCATGAAGGGCACTGGCCACACGACCGAGATCAAGGCCGACCAGATCCTGGTCGCCATCGGCCAGAAGCTCGATCTCTACGGCATCGAGCAATTGCAGCTGCAGGGCGGCAAGATCGCCGTCGACGGCGAAGGCCGGACCTCGGTTCCGGGCGTGTGGGCCGGCGGCGACTGCGCCTTCGGCGGCCAGGACCTCACCGTCTCCGCCGTTGCCATGGGCCGCGATGCGGCCGAATCCATCCATCGTTCTCTCGCCGTCCAGACGGCGGGAGCAAGTGCTGTCGCTTGACCCGGGATCGAGAGGAACGAAACCATGGCTGATCTTCGCAACAATTTCGTCGGCATCAAATCGCCGAACCCGTTCTGGCTCGCCTCGGCGCCGCCGACCGACAAGGCCTACAACGTCGAGCGCGCCTTCAAGGCCGGCTGGGGCGGCGTGGTCTGGAAGACGCTCGGCTCGGAAGGACCGCCGGTCGTCAACGTCAACGGCCCGCGCTACGGCGCGATCTGGGGCGCCGACCGCCGGCTTCTCGGCCTGAACAATATCGAGCTCATCACCGACCGTCCGTTGCAGGTGAACCTGCAGGAAATGAAGATGGTCAAGAAGAACTGGCCGGACCGGGCGCTGATCGCCTCGATCATGGTGCCTTGCGTCGAAGAAGAGTGGAAGGCGATCCTGCCGCTGGTGGAAGAAACCGGCGCCGACGGCATCGAACTCAATTTCGGCTGTCCGCACGGCATGTCCGAGCGCGGCATGGGCGCCGCCGTCGGACAGGTGCCGGAATACATCGAAATGGTCGTGCGCTGGTGCAAGCAGTACACCCGCATGCCGGTCATCACCAAGCTGACGCCAAACATCACCGACATCCGCAAGCCGGCGCGAGCCGCAAAGGCCGGCGGAACCGACGCCGTGTCGCTGATCAACACGATCAACTCCATCGTCTCGGTCGATCTCGACAACTTCGCCCCCAATCCGACGGTCGGCGGCAAGGGCACGCATGGCGGTTATTGTGGTCCGGCGGTCAAGCCGATCGCACTCAACATGGTCGCCGAAATCGCCCGCGATGCGGAGACCTACGGCCTGCCGATCTCCGGCATTGGCGGCGTGACGACCTGGCGGGATGCCGCCGAATTCCTCGTACTGGGCGCCGGCAATGTGCAGGTCTGCACCGCGGCCATGACCTACGGCTTCAAGATCGTCGAAGAGATGATCACCGGGCTTTCCGACTGGATGGATGCCAAGGGTCATCGCACCCTCGACGACATCACCGGCCGCGCCGTGCCGAATGTCACCGACTGGCAGTATCTCAACCTCAACTACATCGCCAAGGCGCGCATCGACCAGGATGCCTGCATCAAGTGTGGCCGCTGTCACATCGCCTGCGAGGACACCTCGCACCAGGCGATCACCGCCATGGTCGACGGCGTGCGCCACTTCGAGGTCAAGGAAGACGAATGCGTCGGCTGCAACCTCTGCGTCAATGTCTGTCCGGTGGAGAACTGCATCACCATGGTGGCACTGGAGCCCGGAACCCTCGACCAGCGCACCGGCAGCCCGGTCAACCCGAACTACGCCAACTGGACGACCCACCCGAACAACCCGATGGCGGTGCAGGCTGCCGAGTGACATTGGCTTGCCACTTCTGAAAGCCAGGCCCGCTGAAAGGCGGGCCTGTTCATTTTTCGGCCAGAACCGGGCGACTTGCAGGGTAGTTTAGCAATATTTGATCTACTCCCATTCAACAATTCTCAAGAGTTTCATGAAAACCTCCCGATTTAGAAGGGGCCAAACCACAACCATTGATTGCTTTGGCCGACTGAACGGGGACAATCGGCATGGCCAGTGGCAGCGGGAAGAAAGGTTGGAGTGCGCTTGTCGCAAAGTTCCAATATTATGTTCCTGCGCTGATCCTGGCCGTCGCTGTCGCCATCGCCATTGTCTACGCCGACGGGCAGAAAGACCGCCTCCATCAGGAAGACCTGCGCAACCGCGTAACCGAGGAACTGGGCCTCATTCGCGCACGCCTCGAAGGCAGCATCAATGCCAATATCCAGCTGGTCCAGGGCCTGGTTGCGGTCATGGAAACCGAACCGAACATCACCCAGGCACGCTTCTCCGCGCTGGGGCGCCGGATCTTCGAAAGCCCGCACCAGCTGCGCAACCTGGCGGGCGCCCCGGGCATGGTGATCCGCTTTGCCTATCCGCTGACCGGCAACGAACGGCTGATCGGTTTCGACTACCAATCGAGCCCGGTCCAATGGCCGGCCGCGCATCGGGTCCAGGAAACCGGGCAGATGGTGGTGACCGGCCCCGTCGATCTCGTGCAAGGCGGTCGCGGCCTGATCGCGCGCTATCCGGTGGTCAACACCACCGGCAAGGGCGGACGCACCTTCTGGGGCCTCGTCGCGGCGGTCATCGATCTCGACAAGCTCTACAGCTATGGCGGTCTCGACAGCGAGAACCTCGGCATCGACGTCGCCATCGCCAGCAAGAAGACCGATGCCGCGCAGAAGGCGCCCTTCTACGGCGACGCCGCGATCTTCGCCAATGATCCGGTGAGCATGCCGATCAGTTTCGGCAGCGAAAGCTGGGAAATCGTCGCCACTCCAAAGGGCGGCTGGGACCAGCCGGCACCCGACCTCTGGACCACGCGCATCCTGATGATGCTGGTGGGCGCCATGATCGTCACCCCCGTTGCCTGGATCGCAAGGCTGCTGAGCGAACGCCAGTCTCACATTGCCGCCCTGCACCAGCGCGAGGAAGAGCTGCGCGCCATTTCCCACCGCCTCGAGATCGCCCTGGAAGCCTCGCGCATCGGGGTCTGGGAGATCGACATCGGCAGTGGCGAGCTGCATTGGGACGCCCGCATGCAGCAGCTCTACGGCGTCCAGGGCGCCGATCGCTATTCCTACGAGACCTGGCGCAAGACGCTGCATCCCGACGACCTCGAAGAAGCCGAGCGGGTGTTCAACCGCGCCATCGACAGCGGCAAGGACTATGTCACCGAGTTCCGCATCAAGACGGGCTCCGGCGAGGTGCGCCACATCCGCGCCTATGGCACGACCTATCGCGACAGCCGGTTCCGCAAGAAACTGGTCGGCGTCAACTGGAACGTCACCGCAGACGTGCTGCTGCAGCAGGAGCTGCGCGAAGCCAAGCTTCAGGCGGAATTGCAGAACCTCGAGCTTGAGCAGGCCCGCCAGCACATGGAGCACAATTCTCTGCATGATGCGCTGACCAACCTGCCCAACCGGCGCTATCTCGACCAGTATCTGATGCGGCTCGACACGGAGGCCACGCCTGAGGCGAGCGCGACCGTCCTGCACATCGACCTCGACCGCTTCAAGGACATCAACGACACGCTCGGCCACGGCGCCGGCGACGCCATCCTGCGCCATGTCGCCATCAAGCTGCGCGAGAACACCCGTGCCGCCGATTTCGTCGCCCGCATCGGTGGCGACGAATTCGTCGTCGTCTGCGCAGACAGCATGATGGAGACCGAATATGGCGATCTCGCTCGGCGCCTGATTGATGCCGTCAACACCCCGATCAGCTATGCCGGCCATGAATGCCGGGTCGGTGCCTCGATCGGGATTGCCACGCGCAGGGACGGTGACGTCAACGCCGAACAGCTGCTCGTCAATGCAGACATCGCCCTCTACGAGGCCAAGCGCCACGGCAGGAACCGCGTCGAGCGCTATACCGACCACCTGCGCTCGCTGACCATCAACACGAAAAAGACGGCGGATGCCGTCCTGCGCTCGCTGGAGCAGAACGACTTCGTCGCCTATTTCCAGCCTCAGTTCGACGCCACGACGCTGGAGATCAATGGTGTGGAGGCCCTCGCCCGCTGGGATCATCCGGAAGACGGCATTCTCGGCCCCGACAGTTTCCTCAAGATCGCCGAAAGCCTGAACGTCGTCTCGCAGATCGACGCCGCAATCCTGGAACAGGCCCTGCTCCAGCGCACCCGCTGGCAGGCGAGCGGGCTGGCGATCGACAAGGTCTCGGTCAACATCTCAGCACAGCGCCTGTTCGACGGCACGCTTCTGGACCGGCTGGAACAGCTCGACCTCGTGCCGGGCACACTGTCCTTCGAACTGCTCGAATCGATCTCCTTCGACGAAAAGGGCGCCGCCGTCTCCAGCAGCATCGAGCGCATCAAGGCCTATGGCATCGATATCGAGATCGACGATTTCGGCACCGGCTACGCCTCGATCCTCAGCCTGCTGAAGCTCTCGCCGCGCCGCCTGAAGATCGACCGGCAGCTGACCGCACCGATCATCGTCTCCTCCGCCCAGCGCCGACTGATCAGCTCGATCGTCGAGATCGGCCGCTCGCTCGGCATCGAGATCGTGGCGGAAGGGGTCGAGACCATGCACCATGCCGCGATCCTGCGCGATCTCGGCTGCCAGACGCTGCAGGGTTACGCGCTGGCCCGCCCGATGGACGGCAAGGCCTTCATGGACTTTGCTCACAGCCGCTCGTGGATGCCGCAGCGGACCTCCGAAGCCGTCTGACCGACCGATCCTTGGGAGGTAGCCGCGGCGGCCTTTGCCCGCCCGCATGCTCATGCTACAACCGCGACCCCGCCTTCAAGAGCCCCAAGAGACAGCCGAAGCCTTTCGTGACCCAGCAGAGCGCCGCAAGCACGCACCACAATACCCATGCCAGCGGCCGCGAGAAGCTCAAGGCGCATCTGGCGGTCCTGTTGTTTTCGCTACTGGTGTCGGGCTCCTTCTCCTTCGGCGGCATCGCCACCCGGCTGATCGACCCGATCGCCCTGCAGGCGCTTCGGTATGCCGTCACGGTCGCTGTGATCGCCCTTCTCTGCTGGAAGCTCGGCGTGCGGCTCACTCTGCCCCGGGAACCCTGGCGCTTCGCCGTCCTCGGTCTTTTGATGGCGGTCTACATGACCACCATGTTCATCGCCCTGCAGTTCACCAAGCCCGTGGCGACTGGCGCTGTCTTTACGCTTATGCCGCTGATGAGCGCCGTGTTTGCCTGGTTCCTGATGCGCCAGCACACGCGTCCGGGCGTGCTCGCGAGCCTGCTGATTGCCGCTACCGGCGCCATCTGGGTGATCTTTCGCGGCGACGTCGCCGCCCTCCTCGCCTTCGATATCGGTCGGGGCGAAATGATCTACTTCGTCGGCGTTCTGTGCCATGCGGCCTATGTGCCGCTGCTGCGGCTGTTCAACCGCAAGGAGGCGCCGCTCGCCTTCGTCTTCTGGGCCGCGGTTGCGACCTTCGGCTTCATCCTTGTTCCGGCGGCGCCGCGGCTCGCGACCGTGGATTTCCTCAGCCTGCCGCCGATCGTGTGGGTCGCCGTTCTCTATCTGTCGGTCATTGCAACCGCGGTGACCTTCTTCCTGCTGCAATATGCCTCGATGCGCCTGCCGGCTTCCAAAGTGCTCGCCTACGGCTATCTGACCCCGTCCTTCATCATCGTCATCGAGGGACTGATCGGCCATGGCTGGGCCTCGGCCTCGGTGTTCCTCGGCGCACTGGTCACCGCCTGCGGCCTGGTGGTGATGGCATTGCTTCCCGACTGATCACGAAGCGGGCGTACGTGCCGGCATCAATCCGCGCACGAACAGTTCCTCCAGATGGCGCGCGGCATCCTCGAAGCGGTCGTCCGAGCGCTTGCCGTCGCCCAGCACCGCCCGCACCTGCACGTCGAAATCGGCATAGTGCTGGGTCGTCGACCAGATCGAGAAGATCAGGTGATAGGGATCGCAGTCCCTCACCTTTCCAGCGCGCACCCAGGAGCGGATCACCTCGGCCTTCTCGTCGACCAGGTCCTTGAGCTGGCCCTTCAGCATGTCCTCGATATGCGGCGCGCCCTGCAGGATCTCGTTGGCAAACAGCCGGCTCTCGCGGGGAAAATCGCGCGCCATCTCCAGCTTGCGCCGGATATAGGAGCGGATCTCCTCTTCCGGATCGCCCTCCGCATCGAAGGCCTTGAGCGGCTCCAGCCAGTTCTCCAGCACCCGGTCGATCAGGGCGCGGTGCATGCCCTCCTTGGTGCGGAAATAGTAGAGCAGGTTCGGCTTCGACATGCCCGCGACCTCGGCGATCTGGTCGATGGTCGAGCCGCGAAAGCCGCGCAGCGAAAAGACGTCGAGCGCCGCCTCGAGGATGCGCTCCTCCTTCTCTTCCTGGATCCGCGTCCGCCTCTGTGTCTGCGCCGCTCTCGGTATCGCCATCCTTGCCCTGCCCCGCCCTCGGTTCACCCCTTAAAGGGTTGATCTTTCTCAATTTTGTCCCTGCCGCTTTTTCGGGCAGATGCCTTCTATTTTGTCGTGATTTTTCGTGTTTTCCGTCTTGAGTGCCGCGTCGGAAGCTGTAATGTTTACCAGTCGGTCAAATTATTGGTGAGTTGTCAAATAAAGGCAACCGGCCATTTCGCCAGCCAGAGAAACAACAAAGATCGGCGGCGGACGACAAGGGGAATAACAGGGCATGCGATTTGCATGACCCTTCGAAAACAGGTGAGGATACTGCGATGACGGCTCAAACCGGCGTAAACCTGCGCGTGAACGGCGACCGGCTCTGGGACATGCTGATGGAAATGGCGAAGGTCGGCCCCGGCATTGCCGGCGGCAACAATCGCCAGACGCTGACCGACGCCGATGCCGAGGGCCGCAAGCTGTTTCAGACCTGGTGCGAGGACGCAGGCCTGACCGTGGGCGTCGACAAGATGGGCACCATGTTCATGACCCGTCCCGGCACCGATCCCGACGCGCTGCCGGTCTATGTCGGCTCCCACCTGGACACGCAGCCGACCGGCGGCAAGTATGACGGCGTGCTCGGCGTTCTCGCAGCACTCGAGGTCGTGCGCTCGATGAACGATCTCGGCATCAGGACGAAGCATCCGATCGTCGTCACCAACTGGGCAAACGAGGAAGGCGCGCGCTTTGCGCCCGCCATGCTTGCCTCGGGCGTCTTTGCCGGCATCCACTCGCTCGACTATGCCTATGGCCGCCAGGATCCGGACGGCAAGACCTATGGCGACGAGTTGAAGCGCATCGGCTGGCTCGGCGACGAAGACGTCGGCGCAAGAAAGATGCACGCTTATTACGAATATCACATCGAGCAGGGCCCGATCCTCGAGGCGGAAAACAAGCAGATCGGCGTGGTCACCCACTGTCAGGGTCTGTGGTGGCTGGAATTCACCCTCACCGGCAAGGAAGCCCACACCGGCTCCACCCCGATGAACCATCGCGTCAATGCCGGCCTTGCCATGGCCCGCATCATGGAAATGGTCCAGACGGTGGCCATGGACAACCAGCCGGGCTGCGTTGGCGGCGTCGGCCAGGTGAAGTTCTCGCCCAATTCCCGCAACGTGCTTCCCGGCACCGTCATCTTCACGGTCGATATCCGCTCGCCGGAACAGGCCAAGCTCGACGGCATGCGCGCCCGCATCGAAAAGGAAGCGGCCGAAATCTGTAAGGCGCTGGGCGTCGGCTGTTCGATCGAGGCCGTCGGCCATTTCGATCCGGTCACCTTCGATCCGAAGCTGGTGGACACGGTGCGCAAGGCCGCCGAACGCCTCGGCTATAGCCACATGAACATCATTTCCGGCGCCGGCCACGATGCCTGCTGGGCCGCCAAGGTGGCGCCCGCGACGATGATCATGTGCCCCTGCGTCGACGGCCTCAGCCACAACGAGGCAGAAGAGATCTCCAAGGACTGGGCCGCCGCCGGCGCCGATGTGCTTTTGCAGGCCGTGCTCGAAACCGCGGAGATTGTGGCGTGATGTCACCCGCCTTCGGCGCCCCCTCATCCGGCCCTTCGGGCCACCTTCTCCCCGCCGGGGAGAAGAGGGAGCGTTTGGCGACCTCGCCGTTTCCAACGGCCGTTACCATTGCGGAGCGACTGGGCATCGAGAAAAACGGCGCACGGCGCCGGCGTGACCTCTTCTCCCCCGCGGGGAGAAGGTGGCGCGTAGCGCCGGATGAGGGGGTCTCACGCATAGCAGGCGATCGACCGGACATCACCAAGCGGCGCCCCGGCAAGACGGATCAGGCACGATCACTGAGGCAGAACGAAACGGAAGCAGAGTTTCGCCTGTGGAGCGATCTTCGCAACCGGCAACTGAACGGATACAAGTTTTCGCGACAGGTTCCCTTGGGCGTCTATGTCGCGGATTTCGTCTGTCGCGAGCAGCATCTGGTCGTGGAGCTCGACGGCAGCCAGCATGCCGAGAGCATCGCGGATGAGCGACGCACCCGCTGGCTCAACGACAACGGCTATTCGGTCTTAAGGTTCTGGAATGACGAGGTTTTGAAGGAACGGCGTGCCGTTCTCGAAACCATTCTGGCGGTGCTGGAATGTCGGATCGTGGAAGCATGCGAGACCATCCGCTTCTCGCCAGCGAAAGGGGAGAACCGGTGACCGCCATGCCGCAACAGTGCTCGCTTCGCGCCCCCTCATCCGGCCCTTCGGGCCACCTTCTCCCCGCTGGGGAGAAGAGGGAGCGCGCCGCGACCTCGCAGCCAACTGCCAGCGACGAAGCAAGGTCGACCGCTGACTTGAAGTCGTGGAGCGCACAACGCCGGCGTGACCTCTTCTCCCCGGCGGGGAGAAGGTGGCGCGTCGCGCCGGATGAGGGGGCGCCGAAGGCGAGCGCCGCAGCCTGCAGGATTAGCCGGTCCAAGCGAACCGGACCACAGACCTATGTGAACACCACACCGGGAGAGTTCAAATGAGCAAAGTCATCAAGGGCGGCACCATTGTCACCGCCGATCTCACCTACAAGGCGGACGTCAAGATCGAGGGCGGGGTGATCGTCGAGATCGGGCCCAATCTCTCCGGCGACACGGTTCTCGACGCCACCGGCTGCTACGTCATGCCGGGCGGCATCGATCCGCATGTCCATCTCGAAATGCCGTTCATGGGCACCTATTCCGCCGACGATTTCGAAAGCGGCACGCGGGCGGGCCTTGCCGGCGGCACCACCATGGTGGTCGATTTCTGCCTGCCGGCGCCGGATCAGTCGCTGCTCGACGCGCTGCAGATGTGGCACAACAAGACCAGCCGCGCCAATGCCGACTACTCCTTCCACATGGCCATCACCGGCTGGAACGAACGCATCTTCGACGAGATGAAGACGATCGTTGAGGACAAGGGCATCAACACCTTCAAGCACTTCATGGCCTACAAGGGCGCGCTGATGGTGAACGACGACGAGATGTTCGCCTCCTTCCAGCGCTGCGCCGAACTCGGCGCGCTGCCGCTCGTCCATGCCGAAAACGGCGATGTCGTTGCCTCAATGACCGCCAAACTGCTGGCAGAAGGCAATGACGGGCCGGAAGGCCACGCCTATTCGCGACCGCCGGAGGTCGAAGGCGAAGCCACCAACCGCGCCATCATGCTCGCCGACATGGCCGGCGTGCCACTCTATGTCGTGCACACCTCCTGCGAACAGGCGCATGAAGCGATCCGCCGTGCCCGCCAGAAGGGCATGCGCGTCTATGGCGAACCGCTGATCCAGCACCTGACGCTCGACGAGAGCGAATATTTCAACAAGGACTGGGACCATGCCGCCCGCCGCGTCATGTCGCCGCCCTTCCGCAACAAACAGCATCAGGACAGTCTCTGGGCCGGCCTGCAGTCGGGCTCGCTCTCCTGCGTCGCAACCGACCACTGCGCCTTCACCACCGAGCAGAAGCGTTTCGGCGTCGGCAATTTTGCCAAGATCCCGAACGGCACCGGCGGCCTTGAAGACCGCATGCCGATGCTGTGGACCTATGGCGTGGCGACCGGCCGCCTGACGATGAACGAATTCGTCGCCGTCACCTCGACTAACATCGCCAAGATCCTCAACATGTATCCGAAGAAGGGCGCGGTCCTGGTCGGCGCCGATGCCGACCTCGTGGTCTGGGACCCGAAGCGTTCGAAGACGATTTCGGCCAAGAGCCAGCAGTCAGCGATCGACTACAACGTCTTCGAGGGCAAGGACGTGACCGGCCTGCCGCGCTTCACGCTGACCCGCGGCGAGGTCGCGATCGAGGAATCCACGGTCAAGACGAAGGAAGGCCACGGCAAGTTCGTGCGTCGCGAACCCTTCACAGCCGTCAACAAGGCGCTGTCGACCTGGAAGGAACTGGTCGCGCCGCGCAAGGTTGAGCGCACCGGCATTCCGGCAACGGGGGTGTGATAGGTTCGATGTCGGCCGTGCGTGTGGCCCCCCCCCTCTGCCCTGCCGGTGTTCGGTGCTGCAATCGATTCACTGGATCGATTGCCCGGCCACGCCGGCCGCCCCTCACCCCCCTCAAGGGGGGAGATCGGGTGCGGCTGGCCGCTCGCAACACCTCCCCCTTGAGGGGGGAGGTCGCCGCGAAGCGGCGGGTGGGGGTGATCCCGGCAACGAGTTCGACCTCGGCGGTACACGCTGACGATCTGCACATCACCCCACCCCGGAGCTTTGCTCCAACCCTCCCCCTCAAGGGGAGGGTGGGGCCGCGACGCCTCCCCTCGCCGATCTCCCCCCTTGAGGGGGAGATGTCCGCCCTTCGACAGGCTCAGGGGATAGAGGGGGGTGAAGCGCCCACAGCCAGAATCCTCTTCTCCCCGCTGGGGAGAAGTGCCGAGCGTAGCGAGGCGATGAGGGGGCCAAGTGCGCCAAGCCCAATGAGCTTCGCTCCCCCTCATCCGGCGCTACGCGCCACCTTCTCCCCGCGGGGGAGAAGAGGAGCCTCAAACCTCGACCAATGCATCCAGCTCCGGCAGAAGCACGACGCTCTCCTGCTCGTTGGGATCTGTCCGGGCGATCAGCGCCGTGCAGGGCGCGTTGGAGAGATTGGCGGGCAGGTGCGGGACGCCGGCGGGGATATACATCAGCTCTCCGGCATGCAGGATCACGTGGTTCTCCAGCCGGTCGCCGTACCAGGTGTGCGCGGAGCCCGACAGGCAGTAGATCGCCGTCTCGTGGTTCTCGTGCAGATGGGCCTTGGCCTTCGCGCCCGGCGGCATGGTCAGAAGATGCATGCAGATGCCCGTCGAACCAACCGTCTCGGCCGAAATGCCGGCAAAGTAACTGAGACCCTGCTTCCCGTCATAGGTGGTGCCGGGCCTGACGATCCGGCAGGTAGGCTTCGATGACATATCCATGCGCGTACTCCTCCTTGATGTCCGACATGCCCGCAAAGTCTGATAGGCCGGCCGAAGCCCGCCATGTATTGATAATGTGCAAGAGGCGCGCCGCCTTTGCAAGAAAGCCCATAGGTTCCGCTCGATGACCGCTCCTTTTTCCGTCGTGTCCGCCAAGGATCTCTGTCTCACCTTCCAGACAGGAGACGGGCCGGTCCACGCCCTGTCGAATGTCAATCTCGAGGTGAAGAAAGGCGATTTCGTCTCCTTTATCGGCCCGTCCGGCTGCGGCAAGACGACCTTCCTGCGGGTGATCGCCGATCTCGAAAAACACACCTCCGGCACGATCACCGTCAACGGCATGACGCCGGAAAATGCCCGCAAGGATCGCTCCTACGGCTATGTCTTCCAGGCCGCTGCCCTCTATCCGTGGCGCACGATCGAGAAGAACATCGCCCTTCCGCTGGAGATCATGGGTTTCTCGAAGGAAGAACAAAAAAAGCGCATCGAGCAGACGCTGGAGCTCGTCAATCTTTCGGGCTTCGGCAAGAAATTCCCCTGGCAGCTGTCGGGCGGCATGCAGCAGCGCGCCTCGATCGCCCGTGCGCTCGCCTTCGACGCCGACCTGCTGCTGATGGACGAACCCTTCGGCGCACTGGACGAAATCGTCCGCGACCATCTGAACTCCGAACTGCTGAAGCTCTGGGACCGGACCAACAAGACGATCTGCTTCGTCACCCACTCGATCCCGGAGGCGGTCTACCTGTCGACCAAGATCGTGGTGATGAGCCCCCGTCCTGGCCGCGTGACCGACATCATCGAATCCACCCTTCCGCGGGAACGCCCGCTCGACATCCGCGAGACGCCGGAATTCCTGGAAATCGCCCACCGCGTCCGCGAGGGCCTGAAGGCGGGGCACTCTTATGATGAATAGCATTCGGCTATCCCGGTCCACGAACTCGCCCTTCACCCTGCCTCTCGTCCTGCACGCGGGGAGAGAGGACGGCCAAGGCGGAGCCACTCGTCCCTTCTGCCCGTCAGAACGGGGAGAAGGTGCCGGCAGGCGGATGAGGGGCAATGGAACCTGTCGTGTCAGCGGGAGGGGTACCCCCCTCTGTCACTTCGTGACATCTCCCCCTCAAGGGGGGAGATCGGGAGCACACCGTTTCCGCTTGAACATCGTCGACCCCGCCAGAGGAAAGGCGAGCGTCATCCGCAGATCGATCTCCCCCCTTGAGGGGGAGATGCCCGGCAGGGCAGAGGGGGGTGTACGCCTGACCCGGGAGCCGCGTCCATGACCACCCCTTCCCTCTTCCGCGACCGCATTTTGCCGGTCCTCACCGTCGTGTTCGCCATCCTCGTCGTCTGGCACGTCTTCGTCGTCTATCTCAACGCGCCGTTCGTGCGCGACCAGGCGGCGCGGGCGAATGAGACGATCAGCTTCGGCCAGCTCGTCGAGCGCACCTTTGCCCAGGAGCGACCGGTGCTGCCGGCGCCGCATCAGGTGCTCGCCGAGCTGTGGGACACCACGGTCAACAAGGCGATCACCTCCAAGCGCAGTCTCGTCTACCATGCCGGCGTCACGCTGTCGGCGACCCTGCTCGGCTTCGTCATCGGCACCGTGCTCGGCATCCTGCTGGCCGTCGGTATCGTGCACAACCGGGCCATGGATCGCTCGCTGATGCCCTGGGTCATTGCCAGCCAGACGATCCCGATCCTGGCGATTGCGCCGATGATCATCGTCGTGCTGAATTCAATCGGGGTGTCGGGCCTGCTGCCCAAGGCGCTGATCTCGACCTATCTGTCCTTCTTCCCGATCGTCGTGGGCATGGTGAAGGGTCTGAGAAGCCCGGACACCATCCTGCTCGACCTGATGCACACCTATAACGCCAGCCCTGCCCAAACCTTCTGGAAGCTCCGCTGGCCGGCCTCGATGCCCTATCTCTTCACCTCGCTGAAGGTGGCAATCGCGATCTCGCTGCTGGGCGCCATCGTCGCCGAACTGCCGACCGGTGCGGTCGCGGGCCTGGGCGCGCGTCTGCTGTCGGGCTCCTATTACGGGCAGACCATCCAGATCTGGGCGGCGCTGTTCATGGCGGCAGCCCTGGCCGCCGTGCTCGTGTCGCTGGTCGGCTTCGCCCATACAAGGGTGCTGCAACGCATGGGGGTCAAGCCATGAACGGCTATCTCGTCTTCGCCCTCGTCTTCTGGCTCTCGGCCTGGGCCTTCAACGAATGGCTGGTGCGCAGGCGTTTTGCCGATCCGACCCTGCGTCGCCTCGCCAACATCGCTGTGCCGCTGATCTTTGGCATCACGCTGCTGGTGATCTGGGAATGCCTTGTCCACGGCTTCAACATTCCGGCCATCCTCTTGCCGGCACCCTCGATGATCTGGGCGCGGCTCGTCTCTTCCGTGCCGACGCTGTGGGCCGACTTCCAACAGACCTTCCTCAAATCGGTGCTGACCGGTTACGCGCTCGGCTGCGGGCTTGGTTTCGTCGTCGCCATCCTGGTCGATCGCTCCCCCTTCCTGCAGAAGGGCCTGCTGCCCGTCGGCAACTTCGTGTCGGCGCTGCCGATGGTCGGCGTCGCGCCGATCATGGTCATGTGGTTCGGCTTCGACTGGCAGTCCAAGGTCGCCGTGGTCGTCATCATGACCTTCTTCCCCATGCTGGTGAACACCGTGCAGGGCCTGTCTGCCGCAAGCCACATGGAGCGCGATCTGATGCGCACCTATGCGGCCTCCTGGTGGCAGACGCTCGTCAAGCTCCGCCTGCCGGCGGCCTGGCCTTTCATCTTCAACGCGCTCAAGATCAATTCGACGCTGGCCCTCATCGGCGCCATCGTGGCAGAGTTCTTCGGCACCCCGATCGTCGGCATGGGGTTCCGGATTTCCACGGAAGTGGGGCGCAGCAATGTCGACATGGTCTGGGCCGAGATCGCGGTCGCCGCGCTCGCAGGTTCGATCTTCTACGGCTTGGTGGCACTGGCAGAACGCTGGGTCACCTTCTGGCATCCGTCTGTCCGTGGTGGACAGGCGTAAAACAAGAAAGAGGGAACAGAAAATGACTTTGAAACTCGCCTCCCTGCTGCTCGCAGGCGCCGTGTCGCTGACGGCCATACAGGCCGCCGCCGCCGACAAGGTGACGCTGCAGCTGAAATGGGTCACCCAGGCCCAGTTCGCCGGCTATTACGTCGCCAAGGACAAGGGCTTCTACGAGGAAGAAGGCCTCGACGTCGAAATCAAGCCCGGCGGCCCGGACATCGCTCCTCCGCAGGTTCTCGCCGGCGGCGGCGCCGACGTCATCGTCGACTGGATGCCCTCCGCGCTTGCGACCCGCGAGAAGGGCGTGCCGCTCGTCAACATCGCCCAGCCGTTCAAGGCCTCGGGCATGATGCTGACCTGCCTCAAGGAAACCGGCATCACCAAGCCGGAAGACTTCAAGGGCAAGACGCTCGGCGTCTGGTTCTTCGGCAATGAATATCCCTTCCTGTCGTGGATGAGCACGCTCGGCATCAAGACCGACGGTTCGCCGGATGGCGTCACCGTCCTCAAGCAGGGCTTCAACGTCGACCCGCTGCTGCAGAAGCAGGCGGCCTGCATCTCGACCATGACCTACAACGAATACTGGCAGGTCATCGACGCCGGCATCAAGGCCGAGGACCTGGTGACATTCAAGTATGAAGACGAAGGCGTCGCCACGCTCGAAGATGGCCTCTACGTGCTCGAAGATTCGCTGAAGGACGCGGCGTTCAAGGACAAGATGGTCAAGTTCGTCCGCGCCTCGATGAAGGGCTGGAAGTGGGCCGAAGAGAACCCGGATGACGCCGCCGAAATCGTTCTCGAAAACGATGCTTCGGGCGCCCAGACGGAAGTCCACCAGAAGCGCATGATGGGCGAAGTCGCCAAGCTGACGGCCGGCTCCAACGGCGCGCTCGACATGGCCGACTATGAGCGCACGGTCAAGACGCTCCTCGGCGGCGGCTCCGACCCGGTCATCACCAAGGAGCCGGTCGGCGCCTATACGCTCGACATCACCAATGAAGCGCTGAAGTAAAACGCACATCGCAATCACAAAGGAATGCGCCCGGATCCCCATCCGGGCGCTTTCTTTCGTGGAACAGGCCGATGTGAGACCGGCGACCGCCGCTAATAATTGCAAGTGATGCGGCGATTGATTTGTGCGACGCAGCAGATTAAAAACTTAAATGCCTTTCTGTTGCCGGCGGGCACTTGCAAGAGGCGGCAGCGATACCAACTAAGTTCGGGCCGATACAATCGCCAGAATTGTCGTTCGGCCGCAAAGACGGTATACCGGCCTTCCCGAAACGGGAGCCGGGTATTCCGGCGGATGATGAACGCATTTTATTCTCGATAGTCTGTCCAAACCTCGGAAGGGACACATGGTTCGCCTCACGAACGTCACTGCCGGATTGCTTGCCCTGTCCGTTGCGTTTTTGCCCTTTGTCTCCGCCGCCGAGGAGACAGAGGCTCAACAGCCGAAACCGTCCGTTCCCTCGATCGTCGTCACCGAGGCCAAGAGCCGGGCGCTGATCGATCGCATCGTCGCGACCGGCACGATCAAGGCGACCGAGGAAATCTATGTCCAGCCGCAGGTCGAAGGTCTGTCGATCCGCTCGCTCGAAGCCGATGTCGGTGACCGCATCGCCGCGGATTCGGTCGTCGCGCGGCTGAACGACGACACCCTGCTTCTCCAGAAGAGCCAGCTGGTGGCGACCAAGGCCAAGGCCGAGGCGGCGCTTGCGCAGTACCAGGCACAGCTCACCGACGTGAAATCGGCCGCCGCCGAGGCGGAGCGCCAGTACAAGCGCGCCCAGACGCTCGGCAAGTCGGGAACGCTGTCGCAGTCCTCGGTCGACCAGGCGGAGACGGCCGCCACCAGCGCCAATGCCAAGGTGGAAAGCACCGTCCAGGCCATCGCCATTGCCGAGGCTGACATCAAGGTGGTCGACAGCCAGATCGCCGATATCGACCTGAAGCTCGCCCGCACCGACGTCAAGAGCCCGGTCGCGGGTGTGATTGCGGCGCGCAGCGCCAAGGTCGGCGCGATTGCCAGCGGCGCCGGCGAGCCGATGTTCACGGTGATCCGCGACGGCCAGATCGAGCTGGTCGCCGACGTGTCGGAAACCGACATTCTGAAAATGCGCGTCGGCCAGAAGGCGAAGGTGAAGGTCGCCGGCAGTGCCGTGAGCCTCGACGGCTCCATCCGGCTGATCTCGCCGGTCATCGACCCGCAGACGCGCCTTGGCGCTGTGCATGTCGCCATCGATGATGATGAAGGCGCGCGCGCCGGCATGTACGCGAGCGCCGAAATCATCGTTGCGGAGGCGGAAGGCGTCGCCCTGCCACTCTCGGCCATCACCACCGACAAGCACGGAACGACCACCCGACTGGTGGCCGGCGACGTCGTCAAGCAGGTCAAGATCAAGACCGGCATTCAGGACGGCGCCTTCATAGAGGTGAAGAGCGGCCTCAAGGACGGTGATGTCGTCGTGGCCAAGGCCGGCGCCTTTGTCCGTGACGGTGACAGGATCAACCCGGTGCGCGACGAGACGTCGGCAGAGACGAACTGAGCAGGAGCCCGCCGTGAACTTTTCCGCCTGGTCCATCCGAAATCCGATCGCACCGATCCTCGGCTTCTTCCTGCTGATGGTCGTCGGGCTGCAGTCCTTCTTTGCCCTGCCGATCACCCGCTTCCCGAATATCGACGTGCCGCTGGTCGCCATCACCGTGCAGCAGAGCGGCGCATCGCCGGCCGAGCTGGAGATGCAGGTGACCAAGGAGATCGAGGACGCGGTGGCCAGCATCACCGGCGTCAACGAACTCTCGTCCACCGTCACCGACGGGCAGTCGCAGACGGTCGTGATGTTCCGCATGGAGATCCCGACCGACCAGGCGGTTCAGGACGTCAAGGACGCCATTGACGGCATCCGCGGCGACCTGCCGGCCTCCGTCGAAGAGCCGATCGTCTCCAAGATCGACGTCGAAGGTCAGGCGATCCAGACCTTTGCCGTCTCCTCGCCCAATATGTCGCTGGAAGAGCTGTCCTGGTTCGTCGACGACACGATCAAGCGCGCCCTGCAGGGCCAGCCGGGCATCGGCCGGATCGACCGCTACGGCGGCGCCGACCGGGAAATCCGCGTCGAGCTCAATCCCGACCGGCTGAACGCCTTTGGCATCACCGCCGCAGACGTCAACCAGCAGCTGCGCGGCACCAATGTCGACATCGGCTCGGGCCGGGGTCAGGTCGCCGGCGCGGAACAGACGATTCGCACGCTGGGCGATGCCCGCAACGTCACCGATCTTGCCAATACCACGATTGCGCTGTCCGGCGGCCGGTTCGTCAAGCTCTCCGACCTTGGCACCGTCCAGGACACCTATGAGGAACAGAAGTCCTTCTCCCGCTACAATGGCGAGCCGGTCGTCACCTTCGCGGTGTTCCGCGCCAAGGGCGCCAGCGAAGTTACGGTCGCGGAAACGGTTGCCAGCAGCCTCGAACAGGTGCGCGCCGAGAACCCGAATGTCGGGATCGAGCTGATCAACGATTCGGTCTACTTCACCTACGGCAATTACGAAGCGGCGATGCATACCCTGCTTGAGGGTGCGATCCTCGCCGTCATCGTTGTCTTCCTGTTCCTGCGCAACTGGCGCGCCACGCTGATCTCCGCCGTCGCCCTGCCGCTGTCTGCGATCCCGACCTTCTGGATCATGGACATGATGGGCTTCTCACTCAATCTCGTCAGCTTCCTGGCGCTGACGCTGGCGACCGGCATTCTGGTCGATGATGCAATCGTCGAGATCGAAAACATCGCGCGCCACATCAAGATGGGCAAGACACCCTATCGCGCGGCGATCGAGGCGGCGGACGAAATCGGCCTCGCCGTCATCGCCACCACCTTCACCATCATCGCCGTCTTCGTGCCGGTGTCGTTCATGCCGGGCATTCCCGGCCAGTACTTCATCCAGTTCGGCCTGACGGTCGCCTTCTCGGTGTTCTTCTCGCTGATGGTGGCGCGCCTGATCACGCCGCTGATGGCTGCCTATCTGATGCGCGCCGAAGACGCGATGGATGACCATCACGACAACGACAGCGCCTTCATGAAGGGCTATACGCGGCTGGTGCGCACCACGACGACGCATTGGTATGCCCGCTATGCGACACTGATCGGCGCCTTTGCCTTCCTCGGCGCTTCCATGGTCCTGCTCGCCCAGGTCCCCGGCAGCTTCCTGCCGCCGGAAGATGCCGGCCGCGTCACGCTCTCTGTCGAACTGCCGCCGAACGCGACGCTCGCCGAAACTGAGGCCAAGACCGACGAGATCTACGCCGCAGTGAAGGACCTCGAAGGCGTCGAGAGCACCTTCATCCTCGGCGGAGCCTCGCCCAAGGGCGACATGGAACTGCGCCGCGCCAGCGTGACGCTGAACCTCATCAAGATCGAGCATTCGCTGCTGAAGACGGTCGTCAACAAGGGCATCGGCGGCATCCCGTTGATCGGCGACTATCTGCCCAAGCTGCCGGTCGAGGGACGTACGCGGCCGCAATGGGATATCGAACGCGAAGTCTTCGAGAAGCTGAAGCCGATTGCCGACATCCGCGTGCTGAAGCTCAATGACCGCGGCGAACGCGACCTCGCGTTCAACTTCCTGTCGAAGAACGAGGAAGAGCTGAACGATGCCGTCGGCATGCTCGAAGCCAAGCTGCGCACAGTGCCCGTGCTCGCCAATGTCAGCGCGGAAGGCGCCCTGCCCCGGCCGGAACTGCAGATCCGTCCGCGCAAGGACGAGGCCGCTCGCCTCGGCATCACCCCGAGCCAGATCGCCGAGACGGTGCGTGTCGCCACCATCGGCGATGTCGACGCCGCGCTTTCGAAGATCTCGCTCGACAACCGCCTGATCCCGATCCGGGTGCAGGCCTCGCTCGACCTTCGCTCCGATCTGGCCGCCATCCGCGCGCTGAAGATCCAGACCGCAACGGGCGCGACGGTGCCGCTGTCGAGCGTCGCCGACATCGACTATTCGGAGGGCGTCTCGTCGATCCAGCGCAACAATCGCAGCCGGGTCGTGACCATCGGTTCCGACCTGCCGCAGGGTGTGGCGCTCGACACGGCGTCGGCTGCCTTCCGCAAGGCCGTCGAGGAGGCCGATCTGCCGCCGAGCGTGCGGCTGGCCGAAAGCGGCGACACCAAGGTGCAGAACGAAATGCAGCAGAGCTTCCTCAACGCCATGCTGCTCGGCCTGCTGCTGGTGCTGACCGTGCTGATCCTGCTGTTCAAGGACGTGATCCAGCCGTTCACCATTCTCCTGTCGCTGCCGCTCGCCATCGGCGGCGTCGCGGTGGCGCTGATCGTCACGAACAACGCGCTGTCCATGCCGGTTCTGATCGGCATCCTGATGCTGATGGGGATTGTCACCAAGAACGCCATCCTGCTCGTCGACTTCGCGATCGAGATGCGCCACCAGGGCGTCGCCCGTATCGAGGCCATGGTCGAGGCGGGCCGCAAGCGCGCACGACCGATCATCATGACCTCGATCGCCATGTCAGCCGGCATGCTGCCCTCGGCCCTCGGGGTCGGCGAAGGCGGCTCATTCCGCGCTCCGATGGCGATCGCCGTCATCGGCGGCATCATCGTCTCGACGGTGATGAGCCTGCTTGTCGTACCGGCCTTCTTCCTCATCATGGACGACCTGTCGCGCCTGCTCGGCTGGCTCTTCAGCCGCATGGTCGGAAAGAAGGAAGAGGAACAGCTGCCGCTATCGCCGGAGACTTTGACGGAGATTGCGGGCAAGAACAGCGCAGCGCTGTCGACCATCGAGGAGCGGCTGACAGCGGTGGAGAAACGCCTGCCCGAAGCGCCGAGACGTGGCGGCGACGGAGCCAAGTTGATCTCGCTTCCGCCGCTTGCGGCCGAATGACCGAGCATCCCTGAAGAAGAAGGCCGGGCAAACGCCCGGCCTTCTTCTTTGTTTTGTGTGAATCTGCACCAAAATCGCGGTTCACGCCAAGTTGATTGATCGAAATCAATTCACCCGTTCCGACCCTTGCCTATCGTTACTTTGCTGAGAAACAAGCGAAGTGAGGGTGGTTTCTTGGCCTGGGAGCGAGACGGGAGGCGATAGCCGGTCCCACCCTTTCCGGCCATGGAACCCCGGAACTGCATGACGGATGGCGCACCGGGAGGGCGCGGCCAGACTGTCAGCCGGACTGGACGACCGCGTTCGCCCCACCCCGCCTTGCCGTTTGTCCAAGACTGGCCACGCGCTCCACCAGGAACGCAATCTGGAGCCGAAAACCGTGAACAAGATCTTGAAGTTGAACACACGCGACAAAAACACCCTGCTCAAGACGCCCTTCATGGCCTCTCTCGGTGCGAGCGCGCAGGCGCGCATGCTCGAGATTGCCACCGTGATGAACTACGAGGCGCGGGATATCCTCTTTCGCGAAGGCGAAACGGCGGAGAGTTTCTACTGCGTGCTGAACGGCTATGTCCGCCTGTTCCGGCTGAACAAGGACGGCCGCGAGGCCGACATCCGCATCTGCGGCCCGGGCGACACCTTTGCCGAATGCCTCCTGGCGATGGGCGACAACTACCTCTACAATTCCCAGGCCGCCGAGACCATCACCGTTGCGCGCTTCGAACTGCAGAAGGTGCGCGCGCTCGCCGAGCAGGAAAAGGACGTGGCGAAAGCCATCATCCAGTGCCTGTCGAGCCATCTGCGCAACACCATGGACTGCATCGCCAACGACCGGCTGCAGACGGCGCCGCAACGCGTCGCGCACTACCTGCTCGACAACTGCCCGCAGGACGGCAGCTCCGCCTCGATCCGTCTGCCCTTCCAGAAGAGCCTTCTGGCCGGCAAGCTGGGTCTCGCGCCCGAGGCGCTGTCGCGCGCCTTCTCGTCGCTGCGACGCGCCGGCGTGACGGTGCGCGGGCGCATCATCCAGATCTCCGACATCAGCGCGCTGAAGCAGATCTGAGCGAACGGCACAATCGGGAACAATGTTAGCGCAGGCGGGCCATCAAAGCCCGCCTGTCTGCTTAAGGAACTGGACGATCTCGTCGATCCCCTCGCCGCGCTTCATGTCGGTAAACACAAAGGGCCGGGCGGCGCGCATGCGGGCGGCATCCCCGTCCATGACCTGAAGATCGACGCCGACATAAGGCGCAAGGTCCTTCTTGTTGATCACCAGAAGATCCGAGCGGGTGATCCCCGGGCCGCCCTTGCGCGGGATCTCCTCGCCCTGACAGACGGAAATCACGTAGATCGTCACGTCCGCAAGGTCCGGCGAGAAGGTTGCGGCCAGATTGTCCCCGCCCGATTCGATGAAGACGACGTCGAGATCGGGAATGCGGGCATTGAGATCGGCAATGGCCTTCAGATTGATCGAGGCATCCTCGCGGATCGCGGTGTGCGGGCAGCCGCCGGTCTCGACCCCGACCACACGGTCCGACGACAGGGCCTGCATGCGGATCAGCGCATCGGCATCCTCGCGGGTGTAGATGTCATTGGTGACGACCGCGACGGAATACGCCTCACGCATCGCCTTGCACAATTTCTCGGTCAGTGCGGTCTTGCCCGAGCCCACCGGCCCGCCAATGCCGACCCGCAGGGGTCCGTTCTCAGATTTCATGTTCTCGGTCCTGATTTCGTTGCGGGGAATGGCGGCGTTTCATGACTGGAACAGCCGCGAATATTGGGTCTCATGGCGCAAGGACAGAATATCGGCGAGCATGGTGGCGCTGCCGAGATCGTCGAGCCCGAGGCTCTGGAAGGATTGCGACTGCGCGATCAGCCTCGCCTCCAGCGCGGCGAGCATGCCAACGGACTGGCGCTGGCCGATGAGACCGAGGCGGATGGCGGCAGAGGCGAGCTGGCCGCACTGGGCCTGCAGAAAGGCGAGAAGCGTGTCGGCAAGCGCCACGCCATGGGCGGCGGCGACCGCACCGACCGCGACGCTGTAGGCGGTGCCGGGCCCAAGCTCCGCCAGAACCGGATGCGGCCAGGCGGAGGCCGCAGCGACGAAGGCATCGCCCTGATGGATCGCCTCCTGATACCGTTCGCCCGACGGCGCAAGGGCGGCCGCAAGCGCTGCGACGGCAGACAGGCGGCGGGGATCGGCAAACCCGCGATACGCATCGCACAGCAGGATCGCATCATTGCGCAGCGAGCCGGCCGACAGCAACGTGTCCACCCAGCGCGTGAGGCCTTCGCCGTCGCGCACATGCCCTTCCGTCACGGCGGCCTCGAGCCCGCCGGAATAAGCAAAACCGCCGACGGGAAAGGCGGGCGACAGCCAGGTCATCAGCCGCACCAGGCTCTGCGGCGAGGATGCCGCGCGTAAGCCCTCAGGCATGGTCGTGATGATGGTGGGCGGAATGCCCGCCATGCGCATGATAGGCGCCACGCACCGGCTGGAAGCGCTCGGTCACTTCCGACACATCGGCGCCAAGGCCAATCAGCATGTCACGGATCACGTGATCGCGCAGAATGAGGATGCGGTCCTTCTCGATCTGTGCCGGCAGATGCCGGTTGCCGAGGTGCCAGGCGAGCTCGATCAGGTGCAACCGGTCGCGCGCGCGGATTTCGAACAGCTTCTCCTCGCTCGCCTTGACCTCGACCGCGGTGCCGTCATCGAGCAGCAGCAGATCGCCATGGGCCAGAAGCACAGGCTGCTTGAGGTCGAGCATGACCATGTCGCCGTCCTCGAGATGCAAAAGCTTGCGTCTCAGATGCCGCTCGTCATGGCCAAGGGTGATGGAGCCGACAATCGTCTCTCCGGACGTGCCGGCGGTAAGATGGGTGGTGACGCGACGCATGACTTTCCCGAAATGATTACTTTTCGACCATGCAAAAATAGGAGGCAAACAGCAAGGCCGAAGTTTCAGCCGGCGGCCGGAACGGGGGAAGCGGAGACCATGCCAAGGCTGGCGGAGGATAAGTCCGGGGCTGCAGGCGGAAACGTCGGCATTGCCGTCTCGGTCTCGTGGATCACGCGATTGCGCCCGCCGGCTTTGGCTTGGTAGAGCGCGCGGTCGGCCGCGGTATACACGTTCTCCGGCCGGCGATCGGTCGTGAACTCGGCAATGCCGGCGGAGATCGTCATGCCGATGGCGATGCCGTCACAATGGATCGCGCGCGTTTCGACCAGTGTGCGAGCCCGCTCAACCAGCGCAATCCGCTGCGCCACGCCGCCGCCGCGGACGATCACCCCGAACTCTTCGCCACCCAGCCGGGCCACCAGATGCGACGGACCAAAGACCTCGCGCAGGATGTCGGAGACGGCCTTGATCACCTGGTCGCCGGCACAGTGCCCATAGCCGTCATTGACCGCCTTGAAGCGGTCAAGATCGAGGATGGCGAGCGACGCGCCCGCGCCCGTCTCGCCGAGCGCGGCATTGAAGGCCCGGCGGTTGAGCAGGCCGGACAGCATGTCGGTGAGGCTGAGTCGCTCGAATTCGGCGCGCGACACGGAGAGATCGTGGATCACCTGCCCGGTGGTGAGCGCCAGCGCCCCCGAAACCGCCCCGCCGAACAGCCAGGAACAGGCCACCGACAGCTTGACGGCATCGGCAAGCGACATCGGCAGAAGATCCAGCGCATAGCCGAGCGGCAGGAAGGCGAGGTTGAAGGCGAAGGCCAGAAGCACCGCACGGAAGGTCATCTTCAGGGCAAAGTTGTAGACGGCTGCACGCGTGTCGAATTTGCCGAGATCGACCTGAAGCGACAGCCATCTCTTAAGAATATCCACCGGGCCGCTCCCTGTTCATGCAGCACTGATCGAATAGGCCCGGCACTCTTGGCTAATTGCTAATTAAATCGTTAAAATGCGGACAAAAGCCAAAATACAATTCCCATGCCCCATGGGGAGTAACAATAACCTTTGATTGCATATATTACAATAATGTCGAAGGCACTAAACTGCGGAACAGGCCGCTAATATGCATCGATTCCGGCCTGTTTTCATTGGATTTGGACCCACCGCAATCATAAGTACACTCTCCTTCGCGGAAAGTCGGTGTTCCGGAACGGGATCGGGTATAGTAAACGACAAGATGAACCGCGCGCACTCGGCAACCTGGGAGCGTTAATAAAAACCAGGCCCGAGCGAACCCGGGCCTGCCAAAGGAATGATCGTGGCAAAATGCCTCAGGCGGCAATCTTCGCCTTCAGCTTTTCCATGATGTTCTGCGGCGACGAAACGCCATAGGGATCGCTGTCGCAGTTGTCGGAATAGCCCTCTTCCTCGAACCACTGCTCGACGACGCCATCATTGATGATGGCGGCGTAGCGCCAGGAGCGCATGCCAAAGCCGAGATTGTCCTTGTGAACCAGCATGCCCATCTTGCGGGTGAAATCGCCCGAGCCATCCGGGATCAGCTTGACGTGCTCGAGGTTCTGCGACTTGCCCCAGGCGTTCATGACGAAAGCGTCGTTGACCGAGATGCAATAGATCTCGTCGATGCCCTCGGCCTTGAACTCCGGATACATCTTTTCGAAATCCGGCAGCTGGTAGGTCGAGCAGGTCGGCGTGAAGGCGCCCGGCAGCGAGAAGAGGATAACGCGCTTGCCTTTGAAGTAATCGTCGGAAGTCATGTTCTGCCAGCGAAACGGGTTCGGGCCGCCGACGGATTCGTCGCGGACGCGGGTGCGGAAGGTGACATCGGGAACTTTCTTGCCGATCAGCATGGCAATCTCCTTGGGAATGAAAATCATGGCCGGGCCCCCGGGGCGGACCCTTCGGCTCCAGGATTTAGAACTAGACTAAAAACGCGTGCGATGCAGCATCAAACCGACCAAAGGCGCCGCTGCATGGCTGACATGCAGCGGGCGCATAACGCTCCCATCTTATAGAGATCTGTAGAGGCGCACGCGAACATTTCGTCACGAACCCTATCAGATCAAGGAAATGCGGTGACAGCCCGGCGACACCTCTCAAGCGCGACTTCATCAGCGAGCCTTCCCGCATTAGGAGCTGAGCTTAAGGTGGGATACGAACCAATATCTTTGAAATACTGAATGCCCTTCTCGACGCAAGCAGCTACTTCGTCTGCCCTACTTGAATGTCTGGTCAGCGGCTCATTGGAAGAGTTCTCCGCCTCACCACAGCCGAACAGGGTAGACAAGCAGGCAGTGATTGAAAGTACCCGCAACCCATTCTCGATGTACATCCCCTACTCCCCTTTGCTTCTCCCCAGTCCGCGTACGGGCAACACCGAATACAACCACAGGAAGCTCAAAACAGGAAGTAGCGCTGCGTCATCGGCAGCGAGGTCGCGGGCTCGCAGGTCAGCAGTTCGCCGTCTGCACGGACCTCATAGGTCTCGGGATCGACCTCGACATGCGGGGTGAGGTCATTCAGCACCATCGACTTCTTGGAAATGCCGCCGCGGGTGTTCTTGACCGCCACCAGCTGCTTGGCGACACCAAGCCGCCCGGCGAGACCCGCATCGAGCGAGGCCTGAGAGACGAAGGTGACGGAAGAATTGGTCCGCGCCTTGCCGTAAGCCCCGAACATCGGACGGTAATGCACCGGCTGTGGCGTCGGGATCGAGGCGTTCGGATCGCCCATCGGCGCGGCGGCGATCGTGCCGCCGAGCAGCACCATATCCGGCTTGACGCCGAAGAAGGCCGGGTTCCAGATCACGAGGTCGGCGCGCTTGCCGACCTCGATCGAGCCGATCTCGTGGCTGAGACCATGCGCGATCGCAGGGTTGATCGTATATTTCGCGATATAGCGGCGGACGCGGAAATTGTCGTTGTCGCCGGTTTCCTGCGGCAGGGGGCCACGCTGACGCTTCATCTTGTCGGCCGTCTGCCAGGTGCGGATCGCAACCTCGCCGACACGGCCCATGGCCTGGCTGTCCGACGAGATGATCGAAAACGCTCCGATGTCGTGCAGGATGTCTTCCGCGGCGATCGTCTCCTTGCGAATGCGGCTTTCGGCAAAGGCGATGTCTTCCGGGATCGACGAGGACAGGTGATGGCAGACCATCAGCATGTCGAGATGTTCGGCGATCGTGTTGACCGTGTAGGGCCGCGTCGGATTGGTGGACGACGGGATGACATTGAGCTGGCCACAGATCTTGATGATGTCCGGCGCGTGTCCCCCACCGGCACCTTCGGTGTGGAAGGCGTGGATCGTACGGCCGCGGATCGCGCCGATCGAATCCTCGACGAAACCGCTCTCGTTCAGCGTATCGGTGTGGATCATCACCTGCACGTCAAATTGGTCGGCAACCGAGAGGCAGCAGTCGATGGCGGCCGGCGTCGTGCCCCAGTCCTCGTGCAGCTTCAGCGACGAGGCACCGCCGAGCACCATCTCCTCCAGCGCACCCGGCAGCGAGGCATTGCCCTTGCCGGCAAATGCGAGGTTCATCGGAAAGGCATCCGCCGCCTCGATCATCCGGGCGATGTGCCAGGGGCCGGGTGTGCAGGTGGTGGCAAGCGTGCCGTGGGCCGGGCCGGTGCCGCCGCCGAGCATGGTGGTAAGCCCGCTCATCAGCGCTTCCTCGATCTGCTGCGGGCAGATGAAGTGGATATGGCTGTCCATGCCGCCGGCCGTGACGATCTTGCCCTCGCCGGCAATCGCCTCGGTGCCGGGACCGACGATGATATCGACGCCGGCTTGTGTGTCCGGATTGCCGGCCTTGCCGATGGCAACGATGCGTCCGTCCTTCAGGCCGATATCGGCTTTGACGATGCCCCAGTGATCGACGATGACGGCATTGGTGATGACGGTATCGACCGCGCCGTTGGCGCGCGTCACCTGGCTCTGGCCCATGCCGTCGCGGATGACCTTGCCGCCGCCGAACTTGACCTCGTCACCATAGGTGGTGAAGTCCTTTTCAACCTCGATGAACAGTTCGGTGTCCGCAAGCCGGACCTTGTCGCCGGTGGTCGGTCCGAACATCGAGGCATAGGCCTGGCGGGACATCTTGTAGGGCATGGCGATCAGACTCCTTGGGAGGGGGAGGAATGAGTGTCCGGATCGAGCCGGGTCAGCTTTCCGGAGGCAATGTGGCTGGCAATCAGCCGACGCTCGGCGTCGAAGGGATGTCCGTCCCAGCCCTCGTGGCTGAAACCGGTGACAATGATCTGATCCTGGCGGCGTTCGGGATCGGCGAGCACATCGGCCAGGACCTGGGCCACCACGATCATGCCGCTGCTGGGCACCACATAACGGCCGGGATCGAAGGGAACGAGCGCCGCATCGACCGCGTCGTGCACGAGGCGGGAGACGACGCGATGACCCTTGCCGGCGCGCTCGGCAAATTCGGCGAAGCCCTCGGTATAGTCATCGCAGAAATCGTCGAGCTCGGGATGGCTGACGCGCAGCGGTCCGCGCATGTCGGCAAACTTCTGCGGATCGCGCACCGACCAGATCTCGGAGCAGCCCTGCACCGCCGCACTGTCACCCCAGGATCCAGACAGCATGGCCTTCGCAGGCCGACCGGTATTGCACACCGCCACGACGTCCGTGCGATGGCCGGCGGCCCCGAAATTGCGGCTGCCGTTGAAACGGATGACCCGGTCGGCGGCGTCGATGCTGGCCGCTGCCCCTTCCGGTACGTCTCCGTTGCCAACGATCATGATGCGCTGTCCCATCTCGCTCCTTTGCTTTCCTCAGAAACCTTCGGCGAGCGATTTCAGCTCTTCGGTGCGCTTGCGCGTCAGGTCGGCCATGCAGGATGAGTAGATGGTCGGCGCCATCGTGCCGCCCTGCACGGACGCCTCCGCGGTGTCGCACTGGCCGTCGCGATAATCGATCCAGGCGCGCTGTGCCTTGAGCAGCGAAGCCTCGGCCGTGGGCACCATACCCACAGATTTCAGCGTCTCGTCCCACTCCTTGACGATCGGCTTGATCGCGGCCCACTGCGCATTGAGCGCCTTGTCAGCCTCGCGATAATCCTGGTCGGCGCAGATGTTCATATCGGACTGCGTCATCGGGTTCTTGCAGTCCACTTCCGGCTCGTTATCGGCGAAGGCCGGGCTGGCTGCCATCGCCATCACGCCACAGAGCAGCGCCATCGCACTCATCTTCATCGTATGCATCTCCTGTTCGAGGACAGCTCCTAAAGCGCGCCCATCACCTTCTGACGAAAACCGTAGACCTCCCGCTTGCCGGCAAGCGGGATCAGCGTCACCTGCCGCGTCTGGCCGGGTTCGAAGCGCACGGCGGTGCCGGCCGGAATGTCGAGCCGCATGCAGCGCGCCATGTCGCGATCGAAGGACAGGCCGGCATTGGTCTCGAAGAAATGATAATGACTGCCGACCTGCACCGGCCGGTCACCAGTATTGGATACCTCGATCGTCACGGTCGGCTGGCCTTCATTGAGTTCAATGTCGCCTTCGGCGGCAATGATTTCCCCTGGGATCATGGACAGTCCTTCTCCTTGTTCAGCGGGCCGCCAGCGCGCGGCAGCCCTCGGCCTTGAAGACACGCGTGGTCGATGCTGGATTGTTTACGAGTTTGCCCGCCGGCCGGATCGGTCGGCGCACGAGTTCTCCACCGCAATTCGGGCAGATGCCGTCGAGCACATCAGCAGAGCAGTCGCTGCAGAAGGTGCATTCGAAGCTGCAGATTCGGGCCTCCGGCGTATCGGGCGGCAGGTCACGGTCGCAGCATTCGCAATTGGGCCTAAGCGCCAGCATGACGCGCCTCAGCGGATCGGTTCGTGAACGGTCACCAGCTTGGTGCCATCCGGGAAGGTCGCTTCCACCTGCACGTCATGGATCATCTCGGCAATGCCTTCCATCACCTGGTCGCGGGTGATCACATGGGCGCCGGCTTCCATCAACTCGGCGACGGAACGGCCGTCGCGGGCGCCCTCGACGACGAAATCGGTGATGAGCGCAATCGCCTCCGGATAGTTGAGCTTGACGCCCCGCTCCAGCCGGCGTCGCGCCACCATGGCCGCCATGGCGATCAGCAGTTTGTCTTTTTCCCTCGGGCTCAGGTTCATGACCGCTCCACGTTTTTGATCACTGTCAGAGATTCCAGACTTTCGGCACTGCGGCTCCCCCACGCAAGGCGGAAATCACAGGGATGAGGCATTTTCGCAAACTATACCCATCTTCGGCCGCAAGCCGGGCGACAAGCTTTCCGTTCCACTGGCTCGCCCCGCCGATCGCATCACCGAGGGCGGCGCGCACCTTCGGCAGAATCGCTTCGGCAAGCGGTCCGGCATAGAGCACGGTGGCGAAGGCAACGCGGCCGGACAGCACCGCCGCCTCGGCGGTGAGACCTGCGACATCCCCCTTGAGGCAAAGATCCTCGGCATGGATCAGGCGGCCGCCGCGACGGATGCGCCAGCGGTCGCGGACAATGCCCTGCGCCATCGCCTCGCCCATCGCCTTGCGGCCGAGCAGGATCGCCTCGACGGCGACCAGTTCGGCGCTCTCGTCGAGATCAACCTCGAGCCGGCGCGACAGCGCGGCATTGTCGAAGAGAATGGATTCCTGCGGCAGCCAGTGGACCTTTGCGCCGGCCGCCGCCTCGATGCGGGTGACCACCTCGGCAACGCCAGCGGAGGCCTTGTAGATCTTCTCGCAGGCCTGCGTCGTCGCCGTCAGGAACGTGTCGGGGCCCGCCGAGAACGACCAGTCCAGCCGGTCCCCGCCGGTCAGCCCGCCGGCGGTGTTGATGATCACCGCCTCCATTTCGGCGGAGAAGGTCTGGGGCAGACGGATCTTGGCCGCCCCTTCCTGGTAAAGCTCGGCAATGCGCGTGCGCCCGCCGAGCGGCTTGGTTACAAGCCTTCCGACGCCCCGGGCGCGCTGAGGTCTGGTTGCACTGGCTGTCTGCACGCTGTTCCCTGCCCGCCCTTGGCTTTCCGGGCGGTTGTTGTGGTGTCGGTGCAGGTCGCTGCGGCGCTCGACGCGGCCATCAGCTCCCCTCCCGCACTGCGAAAGAATTCCCACATTCTGCTGGTCGCATCAACCTCCCGGATCACGTCGTCCCCCGTCGATGCGAGGCGGAAGCGGATGTTCTTTGCCGGCCAGTCATGGGTGGCGTCGGCGATGACGTAGGAAATCACGCTCGCACCCAACCGGCAGCCGGGATAGGCCGTGACGGTCAGCGCGTCGCCCTTGTCGGTCATCGCCCGGTCCTCGCAGCCATTGAGCTCGGCCCAGCGCTTCACCGCCACCTCGCCGCCATACTGCCAATAGGGCTTGCCGCCCCCCGCAAAGGGATTGACGTGATCCTTGAGGCCCGAAAAGGCGATGATCGAAACGGGCCGCGAGGGCTGGCAGCTGGTCTTGCGCGGCCGCCATACGCCGTCCTCCTGTTCGGGGTAACCGGCGCGCAGCCCCATGACGAAACCGGCCGCGGCAAAATCGCCGTGCCCGTCGCAGACATATTGCGACAGCATCCGCCCGCCGCCGGAATAGCCCGAGGCGTAGATCCGGGCCGGATCGACGCAGAAGCTCTTCTTCGCCGTCTCGACCGCATCCGCGATGAACTCGCCTTCGTCGAGACCGTTGCCGCGGCTGACGCCCGGCAGCGGATTTACGCCCGGCACGTTCCAGGCATGGGTTCCCGGCACGCTGCCGTCGAGACTGCCCTCCAGCGCCATGACGATGAAGCCTTCGCGCTCGGCCACCTCGTCCCAGTGGCTGCGATTCATCTGCCCGTCGGGATGGCTGTTGGAGCCGTGAAAGTCGAAGACCACCGGCAGTTTGCGCTTGCCGTCATAGGCGGACGGGATGAAATAGACCGCCGATCGCTCCACGCCGCCGGAACGGATGACCATGTCGTGCCGGCCGGGCGGCAGGGGAGCGCCACAGCCGGAAGCGGAAGCACCCGTGGCCAGTCCGAAAAGGGAAAAGATCGCTGTCGCAAGCAGGCCAACGGTCTTGCCGCCCCGCAAGCGGTTCAGAACCGCGCTGGTTGTCATGGCTATGCCTTCTGTTTGCAGATGCGTGTCCATATCACGCTGGCGTTGAGCATCAACCATATTTCACTAATAATTCATCAACCCTGCTGTGCAGGATCAGACAGTCAGGTGCCGGCGGGCCTCGGCGGTGTCGAGCGTTTCGGCGGCGCCTTCATGCACGATCTCGCCCCGATCCATGATGTAGACATGGTCGGCGAGCTCCCGGCAGAAGTCGAGATACTGTTCGACCAGGAGGATCGCCATGCCGGTGGAATCGCGCAGATATTGGATCGCCCGGCCGATATCCTTGATGATCGACGGCTGAATGCCTTCCGTCGGCTCGTCAAGCACGAGGATCTTCGGCCGCGTGACCAGCGCCCGGCCGATCGCCAGCTGTTGCTGCTGCCCGCCCGAAAGATCGCCGCCGCGGCGCGACAGCATTGTGTTGAGGACCGGAAACAGACTGAAGATCTCGTCGGGAATGTAGCGCTCCTTGCGCGGCAGCGGCGCATAGCCGGTCTCGAGGTTTTCCTTGACCGTCAGAAGCGGAAAGATCTCGCGCCCCTGCGGCACATAACCGACGCCGGCCCGCGCCCGGTTGAACGGCGCCAGACCGTTGAGCGTCACACCGTCAAAGGCGATCGTTCCCGCCGAGACGCCATGCTGGCCGGTGACGGCGCGCAACAGCGACGACTTGCCGACGCCGTTGCGGCCGAGCACGCAGGTGATCTTGCCCATCTCGGCCTTGATGGTGACGCCCCTGAGCGCCTGGGCGGCGCCGTAGTGAAGGTTGATGTTGTCGACTGTCAGCATGATCTGCGGT
>FWPV01000984.1_pt1 | contig 83664 bp, 87 predicted proteins | sample 2228371 | NCBI WGS metagenome assembly FWPV01 (sample SAMEA103939776, study PRJEB20133) | metagenome
TGGACACGCTTGGGCGGCTGGCCGCGCGGGCGTCGGGCCTGACGCCGGCGGTGGACGGGCTGGCGCGGCGGCTCGAGGCGCTGGCGGCGCGCGGCGTCGATGTCGAGGCGCTGGAGTTCGAGGCGAGCTACGGGCGCACCACGCTTGAATATTACGACGGCTTCGTCTTCGGCTTCTACGCCGAGGGCCGGCCCGAGATGCCGCCGGTCGCCTCGGGAGGGCGCTACGACGCGCTGACGGCGGTGCTGGGCCAGGGCCGGTCGATCCCCGCAGTGGGCGGCGTGATCCGCCCGGGCCTTGTCGCCGCGCTGAAGGAGGGGCAGGCATGACGCTGCGCCTGGGCCTGCCGTCCAAGGGGCGGCTGATGGAGAAGACTTTCGACTGGTTCGGGTCGCGCGGTCTGTCGCTGGCGCGCGCCGGGGCCGAACGGGAGTATGCGGCCGTGGCGGATGCCGACGGGGTGGAGGTCGTGCTGCTGTCGGCCTCGGAGATTCCGCGCGAGCTGGCGGCCGGGCGCATCCACCTGGGCGTCACCGGGTCAGACCTGGTGCGCGAGGGGCTGGCGGACTGGGAGGCGCGGGTCGAGGAACTGGCGCCGATGGGCTTCGGCCATGCCGACCTGGTGATCGCGGTGCCGGCATGCTGGGTCGATGTCGAGAGCCTGGACGACCTGGACGCGGCGGCGGCGGCGTTCCGCGCGGCGCACGGGTTCCGCCTGCGGATCGCGACCAAGTACCACCGGCTGGTGCGCGAGTTCCTGCGCGGGGCGGGGGTCGCGGATTACCAGCTGGTGGACAGCCAGGGCGCGACCGAAGGGACGGTCAAGAACCAGACGGCCGAGGCGGTGGCCGACATCACCTCGACCGGCGAGACGCTGCGCGCCAACCACCTGAAGGTGTTGCCCGACGGTCTGGTCCACCGCAGCCAGGCGACGCTGTTCCGGGCCCGGGCGGCGGAGTGGGGCGCGGTCGAGACGGCGGAGCTTTCGGCGCTGCGCCGGCGGCTGGGGCTGGCGGAGGCCGGGTAGGGGACGCTTCCCCCGTCCCCGCGAAGGCGGGGCGTCGCCCGGGGTAGTTCGGACAAGCGGGGGGTCAGCGCACGCCGATTTCGGCAAGCGCGGCCGCGAGCGCGGGCGGAAGGCCCGGTTCGGCGGCGCGGCCTTCGGGCAGGTCGCGCGGGGTTTCGCGCGGGTCGAGGTAGCGCCAGCCCTGGAAGGGGCGGCGGGGCACGGCCTCGGTCCGCACGATGCGGGGGTCGAGCACGATGGCGCAGCGCAGGATGCCGTCCTGGCCCCGCACCTCGTCCAGCCTCAGGATGCGCTGGCGGGCGAGCATCACGCCCTTGAACACCCAGTAGAGCGAGCCGCCGGCCAGAACCTCGTCCGCGCGCTTGGGGAACATGCGGGTGACGTGGACCGGCAGGCCTTCGGGGTTCTGGGCGCGGCGCGTGGCCTGCCAGTCGATGAGGTCCTGCACGTCGTCGGCGCCGACGCAGAGCTTTACCAGATTGACGTGACCGCCCATGACACCCCCAAGCTGTCGTGGATCATAGCCCCCCGGACCGCAGGATCAAGTTGACCGGGGCGGGCTGCGGTTCTATCTTCGTTCGTCCTCCTAGACGCACTGGAACGCTGCCGATGACCCGTTTCGCCGCCCCCATCGCCGAAGCCATCTGGGACATGAAATACCGGCTGAAGGAGGCGGACGGGACCCCGATCGACCGCACGGTGGAAGACACCTGGCGGCGGATCGCGCGGGCGCTGGCGTCGGTCGAGGCCGAGCCCGCCCGCTGGGAGGAGCCGTTCTATCGCGTGCTGGAGGATTTCCGGTTCCTGCCGGCCGGCCGGATCACCGCAGGCGCGGGGACCGACCGGACGGTGACGCTGTTCAACTGCTTCGTCATGGGGACGATTCCCGACAGCATGGGCGGGATCTTCGACAACCTGAAGGAAGCCGCGCTGACCATGCAGCAGGGCGGCGGGATCGGTTACGACTTCTCGACCATCCGGCCCAAGGGCGCGGCGGTGAAGGGCGTGGCGGCGGATGCCTCGGGGCCCCTGTCGTTCATGGACGTCTGGGATGCGATGTGCCGCACCATCATGTCGGCCGGGTCGCGCCGGGGTGCCATGATGGCGACGATGCGCTGCGACCACCCGGATATCGAGGCCTTCATCGAGGCGAAGTCGGACCCCGCGCGGCTGAGGAACTTCAACGTATCGGTCCTGGTCACGGATGCGTTCATGGCGGCGGTCAAGGCGGACGCATCCTGGGAGCTGGTCTTCGATGGCAAGGTCTACAAGACGGTGCAGGCGCGCGACCTGTGGAACCGGATCATGCGGGCGACCTACGACTATGCCGAGCCGGGGGTGATCTTCATCGACCGCATCAACGCGATGAACAACCTCAACTACGTCGAGACGATCAGCGCGACGAACCCCTGCGGCGAGCAGCCCTTGCCGCCCTATGGCGCGTGCCTTCTGGGGTCGGTCAACCTGGCGCGGCTGGTGTCTGAGCCGTTCGAGCCGGAGGCGCGGATGGACGAGGCCGCGCTGGACGAGCTGGTGGCGACCGCCGTGCGGATGATGGACAACGTGATCGACGCCTCGCGCTTCCCGCTGCCGCAGCAGCGGGAGGAGGCGCACGCCAAGCGCCGGATCGGGCTGGGCGTCACGGGCCTGGCGGATGCGCTTCTGATGCTGGGACTTCGCTATGGGTCCGACGAGGCGGTGGCGCAGACCGAGGCCTGGATGAAGCGGATCGCGCGGGCGGCCTATCTCGCCTCGGTGGAGCTTGCGAAGGAAAAGGGCGCCTTCCCGCTGTTCGACGCCGAGAAGTTCCTGGCCTCGGGCAACATGCGGCAGATGGACGAGGACGTGCGCGCGGCGATCCGCAAGGACGGCATCCGCAACGCCCTGCTGACCTCGGTCGCGCCGACCGGGACGATCAGCCTTTATGCCGGGAACGTGAGTTCCGGGATCGAGCCCGTCTTCGCCTATGCCTACACGCGCAAGGTGCTTCAGAAGGACGGCAGCCGAACCGAGGAAGAGGTGGTGGACTATGCCGTCGCGCTGTGGCGGGAGAAGTTCGGGGACCGGGAATTGCCGGACTACTTCGTGAACGCCCAGACGCTGGCGCCGGGGGACCACGTGCGGATGCAGGCCGCGGCGCAGAAGTGGGTGGATTCGTCGATTTCCAAGACGATCAACGTTCCCGAGGACATCGGCTTCGAGGCGTTCAAGGACGTCTACCTGCAGGCCTACGAGACGGGCTGCAAGGGCTGCACGACCTATCGCCCCAACGCGGTGACGGGCAGCGTGCTGACCGTGAGCGAGAAGGAGGAGCCAAAGGCGGCAGCCGCTCAGGGGGGCGAGGTCGTCTACCTGTCGGAGCCGCTGGACCGGCCGGCGACGCTGGAGGGCAATACCTACAAGCTCAAGTGGCCGGACAGCGAACACGCGCTCTACATCACGATCAACGACATCGTCATCGGAGGCCACCGGCGGCCCTTCGAGGTATTCATCAACTCGAAGAACATGGAGCACTTCGCCTGGACGGTCGCGCTGACGCGGATGATCTCGGCGGTGTTCCGGCGGGGCGGGGATGTCAGCTTCGTGGTCGAGGAACTGAAGGCCGTGTTCGACCCGCGCGGCGGGGCCTGGATGGACGGGCGTTACATACCATCCATCCTGGCGGCGATCGGGGGCGTGATCGAGCGGCACCTGGTGTCGATCGGCTTCATCCAGGGCGAGGGGATGGGGCTGAAGTCGGATCCGAAGGCCGACGTGGTGAACCTGGGTCGGGGGAAGGCCTGTTCGTCCTGCGGCAGCTACGATCTGCGCATGGTCGAGGGCTGCCTGACCTGCGCCAACTGCGGCTATTCGAAATGCGGCTAGGCCGCGCCGGTTGAGTTTTCTCCCGCGCCGAGGCACGGGCGGGAGTGTTGCACACGAAGGGCGCCCAGGGCCGCCGGGCGACAATCCCGCGGGTCTTCAACGCAGGACACGCGGACGGAAGCCCGCGTGTGGACGGCATCCCATCATGTCCGCGTCACGAATGCGGTGGGCGTGCCGCCAGCCGGTCGGAACATTCCGGCGTCCTGGTCCGGCACGGCGGTTTCCGCCCGAGTGTCGGCGCGGCTCGAACGCAGGATGTCGGACAACGGAAGGATCCTCCTGGAGGCCGGGCATGAGGTGCTTCGCGGCATCGGTGACGACGCCGAGACTGTCCTGGACGTCAGCGGTGCGCGTTCGTTTGCCGGAATCGGCCGCGGCCGGATCGGCGGGGCACGCCTGAGCCTCGGATAAGCCTGCCGGTTCCGAGGGCCAGGCTGAGACCCGAAGGTTCGGCCGGCGCGTCAGGCCCGTCTGGCCTGGCCGGTCCTGCTGCCCTGGCGATGCTGTGCCGTCCCGGACGCATGCCGTTGGCCGGGGAAAGTGGCCGGCAATCGGGCTCGTTTCACCAGCGTGCTCTCCCGGCGAAGCGCGTTGCGTCGGGCGCTGCGCCCGGAGGCTTCGTCGCCCGCGTCGGGCGGAAGGCGCCAGAAGATCACGACCGCGGCGAGGCCGAGCACGCCGATCAGCGCGAAGGCAAGGTGGAAGTCGCCCAGCTGGAGCGGCGTGCCGCGCAGGAGGGTCGAGACCTCGAGGATGGTGCCGGCGAGCGCCACCCCGGCGGCGATGGCGACCTGCTGGATGACCGAGGCGACGGCGGTCGCCTGTGCAGCCTCGGACGGTTCGACGGCGGAGAAGGTCAGCGCGTTCAGCCCGGTGAAGAAAAGCGACCGCGCGAAGCCGCCGACCAGGAGAAGGGCGTAGAGCACCGCATAGGGCGTGGCCAGGCCGAAGCCTGCAAGACCCATGTAGGTCAGCGCGGAGATGACTCCGGTGACGACGAGGACGGCGCGGAATCCCACGCGGGCGTAGATCGTGTTGGCGACGAACTTCATCGAGATCGCGCCGACCGCGCCGACGAAGGTGATCATGCCCGACTGGAATGCAGTCAGGCCGAAGGAGATCTGGAGCATCAGCGGGATGAGGAACGGCAGCGCCCCGATGCCCAGGCGGAAAACAGACCCGCCCGCAACGGCAGCGCGGAAGACCGGGTTGCGGAACAGCGTGAGCGACAGGAGCGGCCGGGGATGGCGGCGGGCGTGGCGGAGGTAGAGCGCCAGGCAGGCGCCGCCCAGGATGATGCCGGCGAGCCCGACCCAGACCGGCAGGACCGGAAGGCTGACGACCGAGAAGCCGAAGAGGAGGCCCGCCGCGGCAAGGCCCGCCAGCAGGAAGCCGGTCCAGTCGAGTCGGCCGGGCAGGTCCGAGGTGATCCGCGGCAGGAAGCGCCATGTCGCCAGCAGGCCGGCGGCGCCGATCGGGATGTTCAGCAGGAAGATCCAGTGCCAGCTGAGGAAGGTCGAGATGAAGCCGCCGAGCGGCGGGCCGATCAGCGGGCCGATGAGCGCGGGGATGGTCAGCCAGGCCATCGCCGAGACGAGTTCGGACTTCGGCACTGCACGGACCAGCACAAGCCGTGCGACCGGTGTCATCATCGCCCCGCCCATGCCTTGCAGAAAACGCGAGGCGACGAAGCCGCCGAGCGAGCCCGCGGCTGCGCAGGCTAGCGAGCCCGCCATGAACACCCCGATGGCCGCCATGAACACCGGCTTGGCGCCGAAGCGGTCGGCCATCCAGCCCGAGACCGGAATGAAGATGGCGAGCGCGACGTAGTAGGACGTCAGCGCCAGCTTCAGCGCGATGGGCGAGGTGCCGAGGTCCGCCGCGATCACCGGAAGCGCGGTGGCGATGACGGTGGAATCCACCTGCTCCATGAACAGCGCGACGGCGAGGATCAGGGGGACGACGCGCGTCATCGCCCGTCGAGCCGGTAGCCGAAGGGCAGGTTCAGCCCGATCAGGCCCGAGCCCTCCATCCCCTTGCCCTTGACGGGAGGAAAGCGGACCTCCGCCCGGTCGAAGGGCAGGGGCTTCAGACCGGCGAGAAGCCTCTGGTGCCGGTCGTCTGGCAGGATCGGATACCAGACCAGCACCGACGCCTCGGGCCACTTGGCCAGAAGCTTGCGGACGAAAACGGGGACGTCGTCGTATTCGGATTTCACCTCGTAGGAGGGGTCGATCAGGACGAGGCCCTTGCGCGGGGTCGGCGGCGACAGGGCGAGCACGCCTTCGTAGCCGTCGCGCTTGTGGACCGCGACATTCGCGCCCCTGACAGCGCGTTTCAGCGCGGTGTGTTCGGCGGGGTGAAGCTCCATCAGGTGCAGCCGGTCCTGCGGGCGCAGGAGTGTGGCGGCGATGAGGGGAGAGCCGGGATAGGCCTGCGTCCCGTGTGCGGCGCGCACGGCGGCCAGCGCCTCGGCATAGGGCCCCGGGGGAAGGTCGGCCTTGAGGATGCCTTCGGCCGCCTCGCCGGTCTTGGCAGCCTCGGGCGAGCCGAGGTCGTAGAGGCCGCGGCCGGCGTGCGTCTCCATATAGGTGATGCCACGGTCCTTGCGGGTCAGCGCCGCGATGAGCCGCGCCAGCGCATCGTGCTTTTGCAGGTCCGCCTGGTTCCCGGCGTGGTAGGCGTGCTGGTAGGAGAGCATGGCTTCGCCTTACGCCGTCGTGCGCCGCCGCTCAAGTCCGCCGCCTCCGGGCGAGCGCCATGCCCGCGAGGATCATCGCAACGCCGGCTGCCTTGGTCGCCAGCCCCTCCGACAGGCCCAGCCAGAGGTCGAGAGCGACACCCGACACCATCTGTCCCGCGATGACCAGGATCGCCGTCATCGTGGCGCCGATGCGGGCGATGAGCCAGCTTCCCGAAGCGACGAAGATCACCCCCAGCGTGCCGCCGGCCCAGGCGGTCCAAGGCGCCTGGGGCAGGCCGTCGGGCATCAGCCCGCCGAACACGAGCGCCCAGGCCGAGAGGAAGGCGAAGCCGACGATGTGGTTCCAGAACGAGGCCTTGAGCGGCGAGGTGGACAGGCTGAGCCGTCCGTTCAGCGACCGGCTGGCGCCGACGAGTGCGCCGGCGGCCAGCGCCAGCGCGCAGGCGAGGAGGAGCGTGGAGGTCATCGCCCGCCCCCGAAGATGATGAGGAAACTGCCGCCCAGGATCAGGATCAGCGCGCCCCAGTCGGCAGGTTCGATCCGCCGGCGCGGCAGGCCGAACCAGCCGAACCGGTCGGCCAGAAGGCTGTAGCCCGCCTGCCCGACGAGCCCCAGCGCCAGCGTGCCCGACAGCGCGAGCGGCCCGTTGACCGTGGTCGAGGTCAACATCACCGTCACCGCACCCGAAAGCCCGCCGAGATAGGCCCAGAGCGGCGCGCGCGGCAGGGCCGGCGCGGGGCGGCGGTCCGCAAGCGCGAGCACCCCGAGGAACAGCGCCGCCGCGACGGTGCCCGTGCCATGCGCCATCCACGAGGCGAGCAGCGCCGTGCCTTCGACGGCCCACTGGCCGTTGAAGAGGACCATCAGGGTCAGCAGCCCGCCCGAGGCGAAGGCGGCGAAGAAGGGGATGGTCTGTCTCACGCGGGTGCGCTCCGGTCCGGGGGCCGCGGCCATGGAGCCACGCCGCACCGCTGGCCGCAAGGGCTGGCGAAGGGGTTGACTCGGGGTCTGCGGCCTATATAAGCCGCCCGTCCCGGTTCCGAGCGAGCCGGGATATTCATTGGTGTTGGTGGCCCCCGCAAGGGGATGCCTGTCGCCGGGGAGACCCGGAAAGGACAACGCCCTTCTGAAGCGAGGAAGGAGATCAGACGGTGACCAAACGCACCTCTGCCAAGTACAAGATCGACCGCCGCATGGGCGAGAACATCTGGGGCCGCCCGAAGTCCCCGGTGAACAAGCGCGAATACGGCCCCGGCCAGCACGGCCAGCGCCGCAAGGCCAAGCTTTCGGACTTCGGCACGCAGCTGCGCGCCAAGCAGAAGCTGAAGGGCTACTACGGCGACCTGACCGAGAAGCAGTTCAAGCGCATCTACACCGAGGCCGCCCGCGTGAAGGGCGACACCGGCGAGAACCTTGTCGGCCTGCTGGAGCGCCGGCTGGACGCGGTCGTCTACCGCGCGAAGTTCGTGCCGACCGTCTTTGCCGCCCGCCAGTTCGTGAACCATGGCCACGTCACGGTGAACGGCAAGCGCGTCAACATCCCGTCCTACAGGGTCAAGGAAGGCGATGTCGTCGAGGTCCGTGACAAGTCGAAGCAGCTGGCCATCGTGCTGGAAGCCGTCGGCCTGGCCGAGCGTGACGTGCCCGACTACATCGAGGTGGACCATTCCAAGATGAAGGCCACCTTCGTCCGCACGCCGAAGCTGGGCGACGTGCCCTACCCGGTGATGATGGAACCGAACCTGGTCGTCGAATACTACGCCAAGAACGGCTGATCCGTCAGAGATCAGGGACAGTGGGGCCGCCGCGGGAAACCGGGGCGGCCTTTTCCGTCGGGGGCTTTCCCGATGGGCGACGGAGGGCGGGTGGCCATTGGTGCGGGACCACGGGATGCGCCCACAGCCCCGCCCCTGGCTGGCATCTTCGGCCCGGGTGCGCTAGGTCAGGGTGGACCGCAGAGGGAGCGTGCCGCGATGACCACCTATCCCACCTACGGACGGATCGACGGGACCATCGTGATGATAGGTTTCGGGTCCATCGGGCGCGGAACCCTGCCCTTGATCGAGCGGCATTTCGACTATGACGCGAAGAAATTCGTGGTGATCGAGCCCGGCGTGAAGGATCACACGTTCCTGACCCAGCGCGGCATCAGGCACATCGAGGCCGCCGTGACGCGCGAGAACTATCGCGAGCTTCTTGGCGGCATCTTCGGGGAGGGGACGGGCTTCTGTGTGAACCTGTCGGTCGATACCTCGTCGCTCGACCTGATGAAATTCTGCCGCGAGCGGGGGGTGCTCTACATCGACACGGTGGTGGAGCCCTGGGCGGGCTTCTACTTCGAGACCGAGGACAACGCGGCGCGCACCAACTATGCGCTGCGCCAGGCGGTGCGGGACGAGAAGGCCAGGAACCCCGGCGGCACCACGGCGGTCAGCTGCTGCGGCGCAAATCCCGGCATGGTGTCGTGGTTCGTCAAGGAGGCCCTGATGCGGCTTGCCCGCGATACGGGCCGTGACGTGGCGATGCCGCAGAACCGCGAGGGCTGGGCGCGGCTGATGCAGTCCTTGGGCGTCAAGGGCATCCATGTGGCCGAACGCGATACCCAGAATTCCTCGCGCCACAAGCGGATCGGCACCTTCGTCAACACCTGGTCGGTCGAGGGGTTCATCGCGGAAGGCTTCCAGCCGGCCGAGCTGGGCTGGGGCACGCACGAGACCTGGTTCCCCGAGGACGGCCACCGCCACGAGAGCGGTTGCCGGGCCGCGATCTGGCTGAACCGTCCGGGCGCGATCACGCGGGTGCACACCTGGTGCCCGACGCCGGGGCCGCAGTTCGGGTTCCTGGTGACGCATAACGAGGCGATCTCGATTTCGGACTACTACACCGTGGGGTCGGGCGATGCGCCCGAGTACCGCCCGACCTGCCACTATGCCTATCACCCCTGCGACGACGCGGTGCTGTCGCTGCACGAGATGTTCGGGTCGGGCAAGATCCAGGAACGGCACCACATCCTCGACGAGAACGAGATCGTCGACGGGATCGACGAGCTGGGCGTGCTGCTTTACGGGCACGAGAAGAACGCGCTCTGGTACGGTTCGCGCCTGTCGATCCAGGAGACGCGCGACCTTGCGCCGTTCCAGAACGCGACGGGCTTGCAGGTGTCGTCGGCCGTGCTGGCGGGGATGGTCTGGGCGCTGGAGAACCCGCAGGCGGGCATTGTCGAGGCCGACGAGATGGACCACCGCCGGTGCCTGGAGGTGCAGCGCCCCTATCTCGGCCCGGTCGAGGCGCATTACACCGACTGGACGCCGGTCACGAACCGCTGGGCGATGTTCGACGAGGACATCGACGAGGACCACCCCTGGAGTTTCCGGAACGTGCTCGCGAGCTGAGGGACAGCGGGGTGGCCGCCCCCTCCTGCCGCGGACCGGGCGGCCCGGGTCAATTCACCCCCGAGACTGTCCGGAAAACGGGAAAGGGGCGGGGCGGGCCACTGGAAACGGTCGTTCCCGCCCTGTAAGAGGGGCGGGCTTTCACAGGCAGGCTTGGCCCATGACCCAGACGATCCGCCCGCAGCCCGGCATACTGGACATCGCGCTCTACCAGGGCGGCGAGAGCCGTCTGGCGGGCATGGCGGATGTGCTGAAGCTGTCATCGAACGAAAATCCCTTCGGTGCCAGCCCTGCGGCGGTCGCGGCGCTGACGCAGGCGGCGGCGGAGCTGCACCGTTATCCGTCGAGCGACCACGGGGCGCTCAGGCGGGCGATCGGAGAGGTGCACGGGCTGGACCCCGACCGGATCATCTGCGGCGTGGGGTCGGACGAGATCCTCCACTTCCTCTGCCAGGCCTATGCGGGGCCGGGGGATGAAGTTATCCACACGCGACACGGTTTCGCGATGTACCGGATCTCGGCCCTGGCGGCCGGGGCGACCCCGGTCGAGGTCGAGGAGCGCGAGAGGGTCGTCGACGTGGACGCGATCCTCGCCGCCTGCGGGCCGCGCACGCGGCTGGTCTTCATCGCCAACCCGGCGAATCCGACCGGCACGATGATCGGCGAGGCCGAGATGGAGCGCCTGGCCGACGGGCTTCCCGAGCAGTCGATCCTTGTTCTGGACGGCGCCTATGCGGAATTCGCGGAGGGCTATGACGGCGGCGTGGGGCTGGTCGATGCGCGGGCGAACGTCGTGATGACGCGGACGTTCTCCAAGCTTTACGGTCTGGGCGGGCTCAGGGTCGGCTGGGGCTACGCGCCGCGCGAGATCATCGACGTGCTGAACCGCATCCGGGGGCCCTTCAACCTGTCGGGGCCGGCGCTGGCTGCGGCCGAGGCTGCGGTGCGCGACCGGGCGTTCGTCGCGCGCTGCCTGGAGGAGAACGCGCGCTGGCGGCGGTGGCTGACCGATGCGCTGCGCCAGATGGGGATCGGCTGCGACGACAGCCAGGCAAACTTCGTTCTCGCGCGTTTCGGCAGCGCCGAGGAGGCCCTGGCCTGCGACGCCGCCCTGCGCGAGGCGGGGATCATCGTGCGCCGGGTGGCGGGCTACAATCTGCCCGAGGCGCTGCGGATCACGGTGGGGGACGAGGCTGGGTGCCGGCGGGTCGTGGAGGCGATCGCGCGCTTCAGGGGGGTGCGCTGATGGCGCGGATCTACGAACGGGTGGCGCTGATCGGGCTGGGCCTCATCGCGGGGTCGATGTCGCTGGCCATGCGCAAGGCGGGGCTCGCGGGCGAGGTCGTGGGCACCGCGCGGTCGGCCGAGACGCGGGACGTGGCGCGCGAGATCGGGCTGGTGGACCGGGTGACCGACACGATCGCCGAGGCGGTCGCGGGGGCGGACCTTGTCGTGCTGGCCGTGCCAGTGGGCGCGATGGGCGCGGTCGCGGCCGAGATGGCGCCGCACCTGAAGCCCGGGGCGACGGTGACCGATGTAGGCTCGGTCAAGCGCGCGGTGATCGAGGCGGTCCGGCCGCATGTCCCCGAGGGCGTGGATTTCGTGCCCGCGCACCCCATCGCCGGGACCGAGCATTCCGGTCCGCGGTCGGGCTTTGCCGAACTGTTCCGCAACCGCTGGTGTCTGATCGTGCCGGCGGATGGCGCGCGCCCCGAGGCGGTGGCGAAACTTCGCGCATTGTGGGAAGGCATGGGTTCCTTTGTGGACGAGATGGATGCCGATCACCATGATCTGGTCCTGGCGGTCACGAGCCATGCTCCACACCTCATCGCCTACACGATGGTCGGGGTGGCGGACGACCTGAGGCGGGTGACCGACAGCGAGGTGATCAAGTATTCGGCCGCCGGCTTCCGCGACTTCACGCGGATCGCGGCCTCGGACCCGACGATGTGGCGTGACGTGTTTCTGACCAACAAGGATGCGACACTGGAGATCCTCGGCCGCTTCACCGAGGAGCTGTTCGCCTTGCAGCGGGCGATCCGGACAGGCGACGGGCAGCACCTGTTCGACTATTTCACCCGGACGCGCGCCATCCGGCGGGGCATCATAGAGGCGGGGCAGGACACCGCGGCGCCCGACTTCGGCCGCGTGGCGGCGAAGACGTGAGACCTTCGGGCGCCCTCCTGCTGCTGGCCGCGCTGCTGGCGGCCGGCACCGTGGGGGCCGAGGCGCCCGAACGTTCAATTCGCCCCGAGCCGAGGGCAGCGGTCGAGGTGGTCGTCGCGGCGCAGGCGCAGGCGGCGGGGCGCGATGCGGCGGTGGTCGCGAATGCGCCCGTGCGGATCGGTGACCCCGACGCCCAGGCGGTCTATGCAGGGATCGACGCCGCTGAGGCGTCCGTGGTCGCTGCCGCGGAACCTGCCGCGGACGTGCGCCTGTCCTCGATGGGCTCGCTGGTCGGGCTGCGTGCGAGGCCGCGCCCCGAGACCCTGGCGGTGCCCGGGACCATCCCCTTCGCCGTGGTGCCCGAGGCGGAGCGGCCCCGGCCCCGGCCCGCATCCTTCGTCCGACAGACGAACCCGGCCCGCCAGGTCGAGGTCGTGCAGGCAATCAGCAGTCTTGCGATCCTGCGGTCCCCCCGTCCCGTGCCGCGTCCCGAGAACCATGCGCGCCGCTCTGTCGTGCTGGCGGCCGCGATGATCCCGACCCAGCCGAACCCCGGAGCGATCACCGGACGCAGGGGCTCGGTCTGCGGCGACCCCGGCATCCGCGGCGAGACGATCGCCCCGATCCGCGCGCGCATCCAGGGCTGCGGCCTGCAGGACGGAGTGCGCGTGACCGAGGTTGACGGCGTCCGGCTGAGCACGCCCGCGACGATCGACTGCACCACGGCGCAGGCGCTGAACCGCTGGGTCCGGGACACGGTGAAGCCGACGGTGGGGCGGCTCGGCGGCGGGGTCGAGTCGCTGGAGGTCTTCGCACATTACGCTTGCCGGACGCGGAACAACCAGAAGGGCGCCCGCGTCTCCGAGCACGGGCGGGGGCGCGCCATCGACATCGGCGCGATCACCCTGAGGAATGGCGCGTCGATCAGCGTCCTGGACCATTGGCGCGACAGCGACCTGGGTCAGTTGCTGCGCGCCATGCACCGCGGCGCCTGCGGGCCGTTCGGGACGGTCCTTGGACCGGCGGCGGACCGGTTCCATCAGAACCATTTCCACTTCGACACGGCGCGTTACCGGTCGGGCGCCTACTGCCGCTAGGGAAGCCGCAGTCGGGGGGCCGGGCCGAGCGGCGCCGGTCCGAGAAGGACGATCCCCTGTTCGAACCGCAGCGGAAGGTCGATGTCCGCGGCCGAGCCGGAGGTCAGGCTGAGCAACCCCAGCATCCGTTCGAGAGTGCCCGCGGACTCGGGCGTGATCATGGCGGTCTCGGTGGCGAGCGCCAAGGCGTCGCGCCAGTTCCGGACGCTGACGGTCAGCGTGCCGGTGGGGATGCCGTCGTCGCCGACCTGAAGCGATCCGGCGGCTTCCACGCGGACGTCGGCGGCCCGAACCTCGGCCAGGGTGATCGTGATGTCCTTTGGCTGCGGCCGAGGGCCCGCCACCGCGCCGCGGTCCCAGGGACGGTCGAAGCCGACCTCGGCCTCGAGGCGCAGGAGGTCGATGCGTTCGGGCAGTCCGCCGCCCGCATTGCCGAGCGCGGCGAGCATGTCGCGGGCGGCAAGCTGCGAGAGATCGGCGGTGACGTGGTAGGCGGCGTCGGACGCTGACGCCCGGCGCGCGGCAAGCACGACCCGGTCAGCCGAGACGCGCCCGAGGACCGGCAGAGCCAGGTCGGCGGAGTGCATCGTCAGGGTGGCAAGGGTTACCGGCAGCCGGGGAAGCGGAAGCGCTCGCAGCGCGATGGCGGCGTCGCGGCCCCGAGCCTGCACCAGTCCGAACGGCGTCATCATGTCGAAACGGGCCGGCAATCGCAGCGTCACGTCGGCGGGGTTCCAGGCCCGCGCCGAAAGCGTCGCACCGGGGGCATCGAGGCCGTAGCCCGAAGGCGCGTGGCCGAGGTCCAGCCGCTCAAGGGCCAGGTCGAAGCGCGACGGGAAGCCGCCGATGTCGCTGACGGCGGCATCGGCCCGGACCCCGGCCGCGCGGGCCATGTCGAGGGCGGACGGCAGGCCCGCCTCGATCCCGAGCGAGGCGAGGAACCAGGCCCCCGACCAGAGGCAGGCGAGGATGACCATCCACCTGAACAGTGCGCCCATGCCGCCCCTTTCCTTCCTGCGCCGTCGTGTTTAAGGGCGGCGCGACGAAAGGACCAGCACCATGACCGACCGGCTTTGGGTCTTCGGCTATGCCTCGCTTCTGTGGAGCCCCGGGTTTCCTGTGGCCGAGATGCGGCCCGCCAGGCTGGACGGCTGGCACCGGAGCTTCTGCATGTGGTCGATCCACCATCGCGGGACGCCCGAGAGCCCGGGGCTGGTCCTGGCGCTTGACCGGGCCGCGGGCGGCTCGTGCCGGGGGGCGGCGCTGGCGGTGGCCGAGGGGCACGAGGAGGCGACGCTGGACTACCTGCGCGAGCGCGAGCTGGTGTCTTCGGCCTACCTGGAACAGAGGTTGCCGGTGGTGCTGGACGACGGCCGCGAGGTCGAGGCGCTGACCTATGTCGTCGACCCCGCACACGCGCAGTACACCGGGCCGCTGTCACTGGAGGACCAGGCGCTCGTGATTGCGCGGGCGGTCGGCGGACGGGGGCCCAACACGGAATACCTGTGGAACACGGCAGAGCATCTGGCGGCCATGGGGATCGACGACCCCGACCTGGCCTGGCTTGCCGAACGCGTCCGGGCCCTGGCCGGGGCCTGACTTGCCCCTATAGGCGGTTGGCAGGCGCATGCGGCCCGCCTATGCTGACCGCAGAGCAGTACGCCTGGACCCTCCATGAGCCTGAGCGAAAAGAAACCGAGACCGCAGTTTTCCCAGCCGATCCGGCAAGTGTTCCTCATGCTGCTCGTCGTGGGGCTGGTGAGCGCCGGGGCATGGCTGGCGTGGCCCACCGTGGCGCCGGTGTTCCTGGCCAATGTTTGGCTGAACGGGGTAATCTTCGGCGTCTTCGTGGTCGGCGTCCTGGCCTGCTTCGCGCAGGTGATCAGCCTGATGAACTCGGTCGGCTGGATCGAGGGCTTCGCCTCGGGCCGCCCGGGCGCGGACATCGCGCGGCCGCCGCGGCTGCTCTTGCCGCTCGCGAACCTTCTCAGGACGCGGGATTCGCGGATGCAGATTTCGCCCACATCGACACGGTCGATCCTGGAAAGCGTCGCTACCCGGGTGGAAGAAGCGCGCGACATCACGCGCTACATCGTCAATCTTCTGATCTTCCTGGGTCTTCTGGGCACGTTCTACGGCCTGGCCACCACGGTGCCGGCGGTGGTCGAGACGATCCGCTCGCTCGCGCCGCAGGACGGCGAGGGCGGTGTCGCGGTGTTCGACCGGCTGATGACGGGGCTCGAGGCGCAGCTGGGCGGGATGGGGACGGCGTTCTCGTCCTCGCTGATCGGCCTGGCGGGCTCGCTGGTGGTTGGGCTTCTGGAGCTGTTCGCCGGCCACGGTCAGAACCGTTTCTACCAGGAACTGGAGGAGTGGCTGTCGTCGATCACCCGGGTCGGGATCGCCGGTGCCGAAGGCGACGGGACGGAAATGGGGGTCGTGGCGAACATCCTCGACCAGATGGCCGAGCAGATCGAGGTCATGCGGGCGATGATCACGCAGGCCGACATGAGCTGGGCGATGGTCGACGAACGCGTCGGCGGGCTGGCCTTGGCGGTGCAATCCTTGTCCGAGCGGCTGGACACCTCGGGGACGGAGGCCGCGTTGCGCGACATCGCGGTCGGGCAGGACCGGATGGTGGCGGCGCTGACCGCGCCGAAGCCACAGCGGGAGGAGCCGGCGATCGACGAAGAGGCGCGCCTGCGCCTGCGGTCGATCGACACGCAACTTCTGCGCATCCTGGAAGAGCTGGCCGTGGGCCGGCAGGAAAGCGTGGGCGAGTTGCGCGCGGACCTGTCGCAACTGACGCGCGCCGTGCGGCAACTGGGGGCCGAGTTCAGCGACGGCGCCCGCCGGAGGGAATAGGTCATGGCGCTGACCCGGCGAAACGGAGCACGATTCCAGGCAAGCATCTGGCCGGGCTTCGTCGACGCGATGACGGCGCTTCTCCTCGTGCTGATGTTCGTCCTGACGATCTTCATGGTCGTCCAGTTCGTGCTGCGCGAGACGATTTCCGGCCAGGCGACCGAGCTGGACGAGCTGTCGCTTCAGCTGTCCGACCTGGCCGACGCGCTGGGGCTGGAACGGCAGCGGTCGGCGCAGCTGACGGCCGAGGTCGGGCGACTGAGCGCGTCCCTGACCACGGCGCAGGAGGAGGGCCAGGCGCAGGCCGCGCTGATCGCGCAGCTGACGGCCGAGCTGGCGGCGGGCGAGGAGGCCCGCGCCGCCCTGTCCGAGCGGATCCTGGGGTTCGAGGCGCAGGTTGCCACGCTTCTGTCCGAGCGGGACGCCGCGCGGGAAAGCCTGGAGGGCGCCGAGGCCGATATCGCCGCGCTGACCCTGTCGCTGGACGAACAGCGGCGGCGGGCGGAAGAGACGCTGACCCTGCTGGCGGCGGCCGAGGCGGCCCAGGCGGAACTCGACGAGAAGCTGGCGGCAGCGATCCTGGCGCGCGATGCCGCCGTGCAGGAGACCGAAGCGGTGCGCGCCGAGCTTGGCGCCCAGGCCGAGGAACTGCGCGCCGCACTGGCCGCCGAACTTGCCGCGCGTCTGGCGGCGGAGGCGCGCGAGGGCGAGGCGCTGACCGAGGCCGAGCAGCGCGCCGCTCTGCTGGCCGCAGCCAATGCGCGCCTGTCCGAGGAGGAGGCGGCCAGTGCCGAAAGCCAGCGCCGCCTGACGCTGCTGAACGAACAGGTCGCGGCGCTCAGATCGCAGCTGGCGGCGCTTCAGGGCGTTCTGGACGAGGCGCGAGAGCGGGACGAAGAGGCCCAGGTTCAGATCCAGGCATTGGGGTCGCAGCTGAACACTGCGCTGGCCCAGGTCGCCTCGGAACAGCGCCGGCGCGCCGAGCTGGAGGAGGCCGAGCGCAAGCGGCTCGAGGCGGAGGCTGCCGCGCTGCGGTCCGAAGCGGCGGAGCTGGAACGGTATCGGTCGGACTTCTTCGGCAGGCTGCGGGACATCCTGGCGGGGCGCGAGGGCGTGCGGATCGTCGGCGACCGCTTCGTCTTTTCCTCGGAGGTGCTGTTCCAGCCGGGGTCGGCGACGCTGGCGCCAGAGGGGCGCGAGCAAATCGCCAGTGTCGCGGCGCTTCTGACGCAGATCGCGTCGGAGATCCCGCCGGGGGTCGACTGGATCCTGCGGGTGGACGGTCATACGGACAACGTGCCGCTGAGCGGTGGCGGCCGCTTCGCCGACAACTGGGAACTCAGCCAGGGTCGCGCCCTGTCGGTCGTGCGGTTCATGACCGAAGAGCTGGGCTTTCCGCCGGAGCGGCTGGCGGCGACGGGGTTCGGCGAATACCGCCCGGTGGCAGAGGGAGACAGCGAGGAGGCCCGCGCGCAGAACCGCCGGATCGAGCTGAAGCTGACGGAACGCTAGGCGTGGGACACGCCTTCGACCCGGAGCTGGTCCTTGGCCTTCCCCTGATGGCGAACCTTGCCACGATGTCGCCGGAGGGTCCGCGCAATGCGCCGGTCTGGTTTCTCTGGGAGGACGGTGCGCTGTGGATGCTCGGCTCGGTCGAGGGCAGTTCGGTGCGCCGGCTGTCTGTCGATCCGCGCTGCGCCGTCGAGATCGTGCACTACGACAACGCGGCGGGGGTGCTGGCGCATATCGGGCTGCGGGGCCGGGCGACGGTCGGGCCGATGTCCCCGCCGCTGTTCCGGCGGATTCTGGCGAAATACCTCGGCCCAGACGAGGCCGACTGGAACGCCTGGTTCATCAGGACGGTCGCGGCCATCGACGACCCCCGGGGCCGGCTGATCCGGCTGGTTCCGGAGAGCGTGTTCACCAACAACGTGTCATACTTCCGGACCGGCCCGGAGTTGGCGTGGCCGTAACGGGAAACGCCCGCCTGTGGGGCGGGCGTTTCGATCGGAAGCGGGTCGCGGCTGTCAGTCCGCGGTCAGAAGCGGCGGCCTCGAACCGGTGAGGCGCGGCTTCTCGGGTTCCGAGATCTGAAGGTCGATCTTGTCGTCCTTCAGCGCCACGCGCACCAGCCCGCCCTTGACCAGCCGGCCGAACAGAAGCTCCTCGGCCAGGGGCTTCTTGATGTGCTCCTGGATCACGCGGCCCAGGGGACGCGCGCCCATCTTGCTGTCGTAGCCCTTTTCGCCCAGCCAGGCGGCGGCTTCGGGCGTCAGCTCGATTGTCACGCCGCGGTCCAGAAGCTGTGCCTCGAGCTGGAGGACGAACTTCTCGACCACCTGCATGATCGTCTCCTTCGCGAGCGGCGCGAACGAGATGACCGCGTCGAGGCGGTTGCGGAACTCGGGCGTGAACGTCCGCTCGATGGCGGCGGTATCCTCGCCCTCGCGCGTCTCGCGTCCGAAGCCGATGGCGGACTTGGCCAGTTCCGAGGCGCCCGCGTTCGACGTCATGATCAGGATGACGTTCCGGAAGTCCACCTGCCGTCCGTTGTGGTCGGTCAGCTTCCCGTGGTCCATGACCTGGAGAAGGATGTTGTAGACATCCGGGTGCGCCTTCTCGATCTCGTCGAGCAGAAGCACGCAGTGCGGGTGCTGGTCGATCCCGTCGGTCAGAAGCCCGCCCTGGTCGAAGCCGACATAGCCCGGCGGCGCGCCGATCAGGCGGGAGACCGCGTGCTTCTCCATGTATTCCGACATGTCGAAGCGCAGAAGTTCCACGCCGAGCGTCGAGGCGAGCTGCTTGGCGACCTCGGTCTTGCCGACGCCGGTGGGGCCGGCGAACAGGTAGTTCCCGATGGGCTTTTCCGGCTCGCGCAGGCCGGCGCGCGCCAGCTTGATCGCCGAGGACAGCGCCTCGATCGCCCTGTCCTGACCGAAGACCACGCGCTTGAGCGATGCTTCGAGGTCCTTCAGAACCTCGGCGTCGTCCTTGCTGACGTTCTTCGGGGGGATGCGTGCGATCTTGGCCACCACGGCCTCGATCTCCTTCGGGCCGATGGTCTTGCGACGCTTGCTTTCGGCGACGAGGTGCTGCGCCGCGCCGGCTTCGTCGATCACGTCGATCGCCTTGTCGGGCAACTTGCGGTCATGGATGTAGCGTGCCGAAAGCTCGACCGCGGTCTTGATCGCGTCGGCCGTGTAGCGCAGGTCGTGGTGCTTCTCGAAATAGGGCTTGAGGCCCATCAGGATCTTGATCGAGTCGTCCACCGTGGGTTCGTTCACGTCGATCTTCTGGAACCGGCGCGACAGCGCGCGGTCCTTTTCGAAGTGCTGACGGAATTCCTTGTAGGTGGTCGAGCCCATGCAGCGCAGCTTGCCGCCCTGAAGCGCGGGCTTCAGGAGGTTGGATGCGTCCATCGCGCCACCCGAGGTTGCGCCCGCGCCGATCACGGTGTGGATCTCGTCGATGAAGAGGATCGCGTCGGGGTGATCCTCCAGCTCCTTCACGACGGCTTTCAGCCGCTCCTCGAAGTCGCCGCGGTAGCGGGTGCCGGCCAGAAGTGCGCCCATGTCGAGCGAGAAGATCGTGGCGCCCTTGAGGACGTCGGGGGTCTGACCCTCGACGATCTTCTTGGCCAGGCCTTCGGCGATGGCGGTCTTGCCGACGCCCGGGTCGCCCACCAGAAGCGGGTTGTTCTTGCGCCGGCGGCACAGGACCTGGATGCAGCGTTCGACCTCGGCTTCGCGGCCGATGAGGGGGTCGACGTCGCCCTTGCGCGACTTGGCGTTCAGGTCGACGCAATACTTGGCGAGAGCGCTCTCTTTGGCCTCGCCCGGGGATTCGTTGCCCGAAGCGCGGTTTTCTTCGGACTCCTCGGTCCCGGTCACGGGCCGCGCCTCGCCGAAGGACGGGTTCTTGGCAACGCCGTGCGCGATGAAGTTCACCGCGTCATAGCGGGTCATCTCCTGTTCCTGGAGGAAGTAGGCCGCGTTCGATTCCCGTTCGGCGAAGATCGCGACGAGGACGTTGGCGCCGGTGACCTCGGTCCGGCCGGACGACTGGACGTGGATCGCCGCGCGCTGGATCACGCGCTGGAAGGCCGCCGTGGGCACGGCTTCGGACCCCTCGACCTCGGTCACGAGGGTCGAAAGGTCGTCATCGATGAACTCCACCAGAGTGCGGCGAAGCTCCTCGAGGTCGACGTTGCACGCCTTCATCACCTTTGCGGCATCCGGCTCGTCGATCAGAGCCAGAAGGAGATGTTCGAGAGTGGCGAGTTCGTGGCGGCGGGCATTGGCGAGAGCCAAAGCCGCGTGAATGGCCTGCTCGAGAGTGCTTGAGAACGAAGGCACGTTGCGTGCTCCTTTCCTGTATGGTCGGAGGGGCCTGGACCCGCTTCAACCGTGGCCTCGTAAACTTAAACTTCGGTGTTCCCGAACCGTCTTCAAGAAGTTTTTTCGCAAAACCGGTCAGGATTGGGGCAGTCGCACAAAATGTGATCGTACCCACGACACCGACGCGTCAGAACCTGTCCTTGCGTCGCCGGATTTCGGCGAACGCCTCTTCGTCGGTCGCGCCGGACATGCCCAAGTGCGCCTTAACTCCTGGCTGCGAGGCACGCAGGAAGGGGTTGGTCGCGAGCTCGTCCGCCAGCGAGGAAGGCACGGTCGGTTCGCCCCGCTTTCGGGCCGCGCGCACCTTCTTTACCCGTGAGATAAGCCGGGGATTGTCCGGTTCAATGGTCAGCGCGAAGCGGGCGTTGGATTCCGTGTATTCGTGACCCGAGCACACCAGGGTCTCGGGCGGAAGCGCGGCCAGGCGGGACAGCGACGCCCACATCTGCGCGGCGGTTCCCTCGAACAGCCGGCCGCAGCCGAGCGCCATCAGGCTGTCGGCGGTGAAGACGGCCCCAGCGGCGGGGACGTGGAAAGCGACATGGCCGATCGTGTGCCCCGGAACCTCGATCACCCGGACCTCGGCCGATCCGACGTGGAACGTGTCGCCGTCCTTCACGGCCAGGTCGAGCGCGGGCAAGCGGTGTGCATCGGCTGCCGCGCCGATCACCCGTGCGCCGGTGGACCCGCGCAGGGCGTCCACGCCGTCGATATGGTCGGCATGGTGGTGCGTGATGAGGATGTCGCCGAGCGTCCAGCCCCGCTCCTCCAGCTCGGCCTCGATCGGCATCTCGTCCGGGACGTCGATGACCGCGGTCGTGGCCGTCGCGCTGTCGTGCAGCAGGAAGGCGTAGTTGTCCGAAAGGCAGGGGACGGTGACGATTTGCAAGCCCATGGAATGAAGATAGGCTGCCCCCGCCCGCAAGTCGAGAGAGCGGGCGGGGAAGGTCATGCACCTGGACGTCGTCGACCTGCGCAACTTCTATTACCGGACAAACCTGGGCCGTGTCGCCCAGCGGGCGATCCGGGACCGGGTCGTGGACTTCTGGCCCGACACGAAGGGCATGACCGTGGTAGGGTTCGGGTTCGCGGTCCCGCTTCTGCGCCCCTTCCTGTCCGAGGCGCGATGCACGATCGGGCTCATGCCGGGCCCGCAGGGCGTGATGCACTGGCCGGCGGGCATGGACAACGTGTCGGTCCTGTGCGCCGAAACGCTGTGGCCGCTGGGATCGGGGACGGTCGACCGGCTGGTGCTGATGCACGGGCTGGAGACCTCGGAAAACCCGTCGGCCGTTCTGGAGGAGGCGTTCCGGGTCCTTGGCCCCGGCGGGCGCGCGCTGTTCGTGGTGCCTCACCGCGGCGGCCTGTGGGCGCGTAGCGACCGGACGCCCTTCGGGTTCGGGCGCCCCTACAGCACCGCGCAGCTTGAAAGCCAGCTCAAGCGGCACGCCTTCCAGGTCGAGGGCTACAGCGGGGCCCTCTATGTTCCGCCGTCCGAGAAGCGGTTCTGGCTGAAAAGCGCGCAGATGTGGGAAAAGGCCGGCCGGCGGATCGCCGGCGGGCTGATGGGTGGCGTCCTGATGGTCGAGGCGACCAAGCAGGTCTATTCGCCACGCCCGTCGGGTCTGCGGGAGGCCGTCCGCCGCCCTCTCGAGGCGCTGGAGGGGCTTCCCAAGCCGGTGCCCAAGCCGGCCTGAGGGACGAGTCCGTCGCCCCGGAGGCGGAATCATTCTGCGGTGCCGCATGCGCAAAGCGTCGCACCTTCGCGGTAAGGCCCGGAAAGCCCTGGAACCTCGCCTTGCACCTGCAAACCAGGGCGTTCTAGGCTGTTGCGGGGGGGCAAGTCCTCTGCTACACGGGCGCCGAATTCGGAAGCGCGGCTGGCCGCGCCTCCCATATAGCCTCGTGCCGGGCCTATCTGCGGCAGAACGGGGCATTCTAGACAGGCGGAAGGTGACGTGTCCGAACCAGCTTCGATCTCCTCCGGTATTGCCGCGCGCTATGCTGCGGCGCTGTTCGAACTCTCGAAGGAAGCGAAGGGTCTCAAGGCCCTGGAATCCGACGCTGAGGCGCTGGGCGCGGCCCTGGCCGAAAGCGCCGATCTGCGCGACCTCATCGCATCGCCGCTCTACTCGCGCGAGGTGCAGGCGAAGGCAATCGATGCGGTTGCCGAGAAGATGGGCCTGTCGGAGCTGACCCGGAACACGCTTGCGCTGATGGCCGCCAAGCGGCGCCTGTTCGTCCTGCCGCAGCTGGTGAGGGCGCTGGTCGAGATGATCGCCGAGGAGAAGGGCGAGGTGACCGCCGAGGTCGCGTCCGCCAAGGCGCTGACCAAGGCGCAGTCCGACGCGCTGGCCAAGACGCTGAAGGAGCGTTTCGGCAAGACCGTGAAACTCAAATCGTCCGTCGATGAAAGCCTCATCGGTGGTCTCGTCGTCAAGGTGGGCTCGAAGATGATCGACACCTCGATCCGCTCGAAGCTCGCCTCCCTCCAGAATGCCATGAAAGAGGTCGGATAATGGGTATCCAAGCCGCTGAAATCTCCGCGATCCTCAAGGAGCAGATCAAGAACTTCGGCAAGGAAGCCGAAGTCGCCGAAGTGGGCCGGGTGCTCAGCGTCGGCGACGGCATCGCCCGGGTCTATGGCCTCGACAACGTGCAGGCCGGCGAGATGGTCGAGTTCCCCGGCGGCATCCGCGGGATGGCCCTGAACCTCGAAGCCGACAACGTCGGTATCGTTATCTTCGGCGACGACCGCGACATCAAGGAAGGCGACATCGTCAAGCGCACCAAGTCCATCGTGGACGTGCCGGTGGGCGACGCGCTTCTGGGCCGCGTGGTCGACGCGCTGGGCAACCCGATCGACGGCAAGGGCCCGATCAAGGCGACCGAGCGCCGCGTGGCCGACGTCAAGGCTCCGGGCATCATCCCGCGCCGGTCGGTGCACGAGCCGATGGCGACCGGCCTGAAGGCCATCGACGCGATGATCCCGATCGGCCGCGGCCAGCGCGAGCTGATCATCGGCGACCGCCAGACCGGCAAGACCGCGGTGGCGCTGGACACGATCCTGAACCAGAAGAACTACAACGACGCCGCCGGCGACGACGAGAGCAAGAAGCTCTATTGCGTCTACGTTGCCGTGGGCCAAAAGCGGTCGACCGTGGCGCAGCTTGTGAAGAAGCTCGAGGAAACCGGGGCGATGGCGTATTCGATCGTCGTCGCGGCGACTGCCTCGGACCCCGCGCCGATGCAGTTCCTCGCGCCGTATTCGGCGACCGCCATGGGCGAATACTTCCGCGACAACGGCCGCCATGCGCTGATGATCTACGACGACCTGTCGAAGCAGGCCGTGGCCTATCGCCAGATGTCGCTGCTGCTGCGCCGCCCGCCGGGGCGCGAGGCCTATCCGGGCGACGTCTTCTACCTTCACTCGCGCCTGCTGGAGCGTTCGGCGAAGCTGAACGCCGACAACGGGTCGGGCTCGCTGACCGCGCTGCCGGTCATCGAGACGCAGGCGGGAGACGTGTCGGCCTACATTCCGACCAACGTGATCTCGATCACCGACGGCCAGATCTTCCTGGAAACCGAACTGTTCTACCAGGGCGTCCGCCCGGCCGTGAACACCGGTCTGTCGGTGTCGCGCGTCGGTTCCTCGGCGCAGACGAACGCGATGAAGTCGGTCGCGGGCAAGGTGAAGCTCGAGCTCGCGCAGTACCGCGAGATGGCGGCCTTCGCGCAATTCGGCTCGGACCTCGACGCCGCCACGCAGCGCCTCCTGAACCGTGGCGCGCGCCTGACGGAGCTGATGAAGCAGCCGCAGTATTCGCCGCTGACCAACGCCGAGATCGTCGTTCTGATCTGGGCCGGCACCAACGGCTATCTCGACAAGATCCCCGTGAACCAGGTCGGCCGGTTCGAGCAGGGGCTTCTCGCGCACCTGCGCAAGAACCGCCGCGACTTGCTTGACTACATCACCAAGGAAGACCCGAAGGTGAAGGGCGAGGCCGAGGACAAGATCCGCGCCGCCGTCGAGGAATTCGCCAAGGACTTCGCCTGAGGGCGGGCCGAAAGGGACAGGTAGATGCCTAGCCTCAAGGACCTGAAGAACCGGATCGGAAGCGTCAAGTCGACGCGGAAGATCACCAAGGCGATGCAGATGGTCGCGGCGGCGAAGCTTCGCCGCGCCCAGGAGGCCGCCGAAGCCGCCCGCCCCTACGCCGACCGTTTCAACGCGGTCATGGCAGGGCTCGCGGCGTCGGCCAAGGGTTCGGCCAGCGCGCCGAAGCTGCTGGCCGGGACGGGCTCGGACAAGGTGCACCTGCTGGTCGTGATGACCTCGGAACGCGGGCTGTGCGGCGGGTTCAACTCGACGATCGTGCGCCTGGCCAAGACGCGGATCAACGAGCTGCAGGCAGCGGGTAAGATGGTCAAGATCCTGACTGTCGGCAAGAAGGGCCGCGAGCAGCTCAAGCGCGACTTCGCCAGCCTGTTCGTCGGCCACGTCGACCTGTCGAGCGTCAAGCGCATGGGCTACGACACGGCAGCCGGCATCGCGCGCGACGTGCTGGCCCGGTTCGATGCGGGCGAGTTCGACGTCGCGACGATCTTCTTCAACCGCTTCCAGTCGGTGATAAGCCAGATCCCGACCGCGCAGCAGGTCATCCCCGCCTCGTTCGAGGGGGCCGAGGGCGAAGGCGCTTCGACGCTCTACGACTACGAGCCGTCGGAAGAGGGCATTCTAGCCGACCTGCTGCCGCGCGGCGTGGCGACGCAGATCTTCACCGCGCTGCTCGAGAACGCCGCGTCGGAGCAGGGCGCGCGGATGACCGCGATGGACAACGCCACCCGCAACGCGGGCGAAATGATCGACCGGCTGACCATCGAATACAACCGCTCGCGCCAGGCCGCGATCACCAAGGAACTCATCGAAATCATTTCGGGCGCCGAGGCGCTCTGACGGAACCGGAGAAACGAGATGGCCAAAGCACAAGGCAAAATCACGCAGGTGATCGGCGCCGTCGTCGACGTGCAGTTCGAAGACAACCTGCCCGCAATTCTGAACGCGCTCGAGACCGACAACAACGGCAAGCGGCTGGTCCTGGAAGTGGCCCAGCACCTGGGCGAGAACACGGTCCGCACCATCGCCATGGACGCCACCGAGGGCCTGGTGCGCGGGCAGAAAGTGACCGACACCGGCGGGCCGATCTCGGTTCCCGTGGGCAACGGCACGTTGGGCCGCATCCTGAACGTGGTCGGCGAGCCGATCGACGAGAAGGGCCCCGTGGCGTCGACCGAGACGCGTGGCATCCACCAGCCTGCCCCGGACTTCGCGGCGCAGGCGACGACGTCCGAGATCCTCGTCACCGGCATCAAGGTCATCGACCTTCTGGCCCCCTATGCCAAGGGCGGCAAGATCGGCCTCTTCGGCGGCGCCGGCGTGGGCAAGACGGTGCTGATCCAGGAGCTGATCAACAACATCGCCAAGGTGCACTCGGGCTACTCGGTCTTCGCAGGCGTGGGCGAACGGACGCGTGAGGGCAACGACCTCTATCACGAGTTCATCGAATCGGGCGTCATCAACATCGACAACCTCGAGGAATCGAAGGTGGCCCTGGTCTACGGGCAGATGAACGAACCGCCGGGCGCCCGCGCGCGCGTCGCGCTGACCGGTCTGACGCTGGCCGAGCAGTTCCGCGACCAGTCGGGCACGGACGTTCTGTTCTTCGTCGACAACATCTTCCGCTTCACGCAGGCGGGCTCCGAGGTGTCGGCGCTTCTGGGCCGTATCCCGTCGGCCGTGGGCTACCAGCCGACGCTTGCCACCGACATGGGCGCCCTGCAGGAACGCATCACCTCGACCAAGAACGGCTCGATCACCTCGGTGCAGGCGATCTACGTGCCGGCCGACGACCTGACCGACCCGGCGCCCGCGACTTCGTTCGCGCACCTCGACGCCACGACCGTGCTGTCGCGCGCTATCTCGGAGCTTGGCATCTACCCGGCGGTGGACCCGCTCGACTCGACCTCGCGTCTGCTGGATCCGGCGGTCATCGGGGAAGAGCATTACAACGTCGCCCGCGCGGTGCAGGGCATCCTTCAGCGCTACAAGTCGCTTCAGGACATCATCGCCATCCTCGGGATGGACGAGCTGTCGGAAGAGGACAAGCTGACCGTGGCCCGCGCGCGGAAGATCCAGCGCTTCCTGAGCCAGCCGTTCGACGTGGCGCAGGTGTTCACCGGCTCGCCCGGCGTTCAGGTGCCGCTCGAAAAGACCATCGCGTCCTTCAAGGCGGTGGTGAACGGCGAATACGATCACCTGCCCGAAGCCGCCTTCTACATGGTCGGCGACATCGAGGAAGTGAAGGCGAAGGCGCAGAAACTGGCCGCGGAAGCGGCGTAAGGGGCGGACATGGCCGATACGCTGCAATTCGACCTCGTCAGCCCGGAGCGGATGCTTGCATCCGTGAAGGCGCGCGAGGTCCAGATACCGGGCGCCGAGGGCGACCTGACGGCGATGCCGGACCACGCGCCGACGATCACGACGCTGCGGCCCGGCATCCTCAAGGTCATGGGGCCCGAGGGAGAGGACAAGTACGTCGTGACCGGCGGCTTCGCGGAAATCTCGGCCGAGCGCGTTTCGGTTCTGGCCGAGCGCGCGCTGCATGTCCGCGACGTGTCCCGCGACGTGCTGGACGCCTTCGTGGCCGACGCCCGTGCCGCGCTGGAACAGGCCAAGGAGAACGGCGACCACAACATCTTCGACGACGCGGCAAAGCTTCTGGCGGACATGGTCGCCATCGGGGACCATATCTCCGTCTGATGACGGTGGAACCCGCCGCAAGGTAACGGAAGGCCCCGCAGCGTTGCGGGGCCTTTTTCGTCTTGCAGTGCTCGATCCGTCAGGCGGGCGCTGGCTCTTCCACCTCGCCCGCCGGGCAGCAGCGGTATTCCTGGCTTTTCTCAAGCAGCGCGATCTGTTTCTCGAGCAGCTTGTTCTTGAGCGCCTTGTGCTCGAGGTCGAGCGCGATGGACTTTTGCCGGCTCTCCTCGCAGACGTTGCACGGGTCGATGCAACCCTTGACGAGGATGGCCTGTGTCGGCAGGCAGTAGGTTCGCTCGAACGACAGCTCGGCCGCGAGCCGTTCGCCTACCTCGTTCGACCCTGCCCGGGCGAGGATGCCTTCCTTGACCAACTCGTCGTCGACCTTCTTCAGGACGCGGTCGTGCACCTGTTCGGAGACGGGTTGCACATTGGTCGCGATCCTGACCGGCGAAAAGGCCGTGGCGAGACCCGCCGAGCCCCCGACCACACCGACCGTCCCCACGTTGGAGACGAGATTCGCCTGCTGCGCCGCCGCCGAGGTGCGCGCCACGGTCTCGACCTCAAGCCTGGAGGTCTTGGTGGCGAGGACGCCGTTGGGCAGGACCTTGACCCCGGTCGCCGGTCGCACGGGCCGCGCGACGGCCGCGCTGTCGGCGGCCGCGTCGATCACCCGGCGCAGGACCGCGACGATGCGGAACTTCAGTGTCTGCTTCTTCACGAGTTGATAGGCGAAGTAGGTCACGGCGTGGCATTCGTTCTTGTTCTCGAACGTCCGAGTCGAGGCCTCGTAGGCGCTTTCGCTTTCGCCCGCGGCGTGGGAGCGGCTTTGAACCTCGCCGATCTGGACGGAGTTTGCGGCGCGGGTCGCCTGGACCGACCGGTCATGCGACGCGCGCGCGTGGTTTGAAAGCTGCCGCATGAAGGACGAGGCGCTGCGCGAGTTGAAGTTGCCCTCGACATTCACGCTGCCGCCGCCCGCGAAGCCGATCGAGGCATAGGAGCCGTCGACGTCGGTTTCGAAGTCGGCATGCGACGACGATTGCGCAGAACCGCGGTCCGTCACGGTCAGGTCCGACATGTAGCGGTCCATCGATCGCATGTAGTAGGTCTCTTCCGAGGATTGCTCGTGGCGGTAGCTGACCTCGGATTCCGAGTCGTAGGTGAAGCGCGTGTTCCGTGACGACGTGTAGAGCCGCACCTTTTCCCCCGGCAGCAGCGTCGTGCTGTAGACAACGTCGCCCAAGGACAAGGGCCCGGGGCACCGCTGCAACTCGGCCACGAGAGTGATCTCGACCGGAAGATCGTTCAGGCGGTTTGTGAGCCGGTAGGACACACGGATGCTTTCGCAGCACGGTTCCTTGGCGAGCTCGGGGCAGCAGGGTATGTCGGCAACTGATGACATAAGGTCTTCGGACATGGTCCGTCCTCCCGAAAAAGTTGGATCAAAAAGGTCTTCGACGCTGCGGAGAAAACTTCCGCACACCCGCAATACGGGCGTTCAGCATACGCCAGATCGTCCAGGTCGTGAAGAATGACGGCCCACAGGTCGGCCAATTCCAGCCGAAGCCGGCTATCCTGCTGCGCCCATCCGGCCGGACGAGGCCCCGCGCACGGATCTGCCGCCGGCGGAAATGCCGCCGGGTCAGCCGCGAGAATACATGCCTTCGTAGATCGGGCCCAGGGTCTCGGTCTCGAACAGCGACGACACCGAAGTGCCGTTCCAGATGTTGATGATGGCCTGGGCGAACATCGGCGCGGTGGGAACGATGCGGATGTTCTTGGCCTTGCGCGTCGCCTCGGACGGTTCGATGGAGTCGGTGATGACCAGCGACTTCATCACGGATTTGGTAATGCGCTCGACCGCCGGTCCGGAAAGGACCCCATGGGTGATGTAGGAATGGACTTCCTTCGCGCCATTTTCCATCAACACCTCGGCCGCCTTGCACAGCGTCCCGGCCGTGTCGCAGATGTCATCGACGATGATGCAGGAGCGGCCCGAAACGTCGCCGATCACCGTCATCTCGGCCACTTCGCCCGGCTTCTCGCGCCGCTTGTCGACGATCGCCAGCGGGGCGTTGATCCGCTTGGCCAGTTCCCGGGCACGCGCCACGCCGCCAACGTCCGGCGATACCACTGTCACTTCGGACAGGCGGCTGTTGAAGTGGTGTTCGATGTCCAGCGCGAAGACGGGCGAGGCGTAGAGGTTGTCCACGGGCAGATCGAAGAAGCCCTGGATCTGCGCCGCGTGCAGGTCCATCGTCAGGACGCGTTCGATGCCGGACTCCGCGATCATGTTGGCGACCAGCTTCGCAGTGATCGGCGTGCGCGCCTTCGTGCGCCGGTCCTGCCGCGCATAGCCGAAGTAGGGAATCACGGCCGTGATCCGCGCCGCAGAGGATCGGCGCAGCGCGTCGGCCATGATCAGCAATTCCATCAGGTTGTCGTTCGCGGGGTTCGAGGTCGGCTGGATGATGAACATGTCCTCGCCGCGGACGTTCTCGAAGACTTCGACGAAGATCTCCTGGTCGTTGAACCGTTCGACGCGCGCATCGACGAGGCCGACCGACATGCCGCGGTGCATCGACATGCGCCGGGCGATGGCGTTCGCGAGCGGTCGGTTCGCGTTGCCGGCGATGAGCTTCGGTTCGGACATGGCGGGCATTGGCAGCGGTCCCTCGGGCAGATCCGGGTCACGGATTCGTTTCGTTGACACCGCTTATCACCCGCTTAGGGTCTTGCCAAACCATGCAGGGGGACCCGATGCCGCATATCGACTACTTCTTCGCAACCGTGTCGCCCTACACCTATCTTGCCGGAACGCGGCTTGAGGAAATCGCGGCCAGGCATGGTGCGACGATCGCCTACAAGCCCCTCGACATCCTTGCCCTGTTCGATCGGACAGGCGGCATCCGGCCCGCGAACCGGCACGAAAGCCGCAAGGCCTATCGACTTCAGGAACTGCGCCGGCAGTCTGCCAAGACCGGGCTGAAGCTGAACCTTCAGCCGGCGCATTGGCCGACGAACCCCGCGCCATCCTCCTACGCCATCATCGCGGCGGCGAAGGCCGGGGGCGGCGACCTGGGCAAGCTGGTGCACGGCCTTTGCCGTGCCTGCTGGGCCGAGGAACGGGACATCGCCCAGGACGACGTGATCCGCGACTGCCTGGCGGCCGCCGGGTTCGACCCGGCGCTGGCCGAGAAGGGGCTTTGGACCGGCGCGGAGACCTACGAGCGGAATCTGGAGGAGGCTGTCGAGAAGGGCGCCTTCGGGGCGCCGTTCTACATCACCGACACCGACGAGAGGTTCTGGGGGCAGGACCGGCTGGACGATCTGGACCTGCATCTGTCGGGCAAGATCTGATGCCGACCGCGCCGTGCGGGGCGACGCTCACCCACTGGCGCAGTTGGGGCAACGGTGCGCGTCGCGCGGTCGCGATACATTGTTCGCTGGCGAGTTCCGGCGCCTGGGCAGGGGTGGCGGCGGCACTTGCCGATTGCGTGACGCTGGAGGCCTTCGACCTGCCCGGGCACGGGCAGAGCGCTGACTGGGACACCGCGCGCGATTTCGGCGATCAGGCCACAGACATGGCCGTGGGATTGATCGGGGACGGACCGGTGGATCTGATCGGCCATTCCTTCGGGGCGGTCATCGCGCTGCGCGTGGCGGTGGAGCGACCGGACCTCGTGCGCAGCCTTGTCCTCTATGAACCCGTGTTCTTCGCCGCCGCCGGTGACGTCGGGCGGAACGCCGGCGACCTGATGGGTGGATTCGGGAGCGCGCTGGCCGCCGGAGACCGTGACGCGGCGGCCCGTCTCTTCACCGACCTGTGGGGCAACGGAACGCCGTGGAACCAGATCCCCGCGGCGCAGCGCGCGGCGCTGGCTTCGCGGATTCACCTGATCCCCGCGGGGACGCCCACGCTTTTCGATGACAGGCCGGGCCTGCTGCGCGCGGGGCGGCTGGAGCGCGTGACGGTCCCGACCCTTCTCCTGCGGGGGGCGCAGGCGCATCCGATTACGGCCGCGATCAACGATGCCCTGGCCCGTCGGCTTCCGCAGGCGCGGTGCGAGGAGGTCGAGGGTGCCGGTCACATGGGACCGGTCACCCATCCCGACGCGGTCGGGCGCGCGATCCGCGCGCATCTCGGCTGCTGAGGTCCGGCGCCTCTATCCGGCGAGGATGGACAGGAACTGGTCCACGGCGGCGTCCGTCGCGGACCAGTCGGTGACAAGCCGCGCGACGAGCGGTTCGTCGTCCGGCCCGTCGAGGCCACCGTTCCAGATGTAGTAGCGCGCCCCGGCCTCGTGCAGGCGACGGTGGCCGGCGCGGGGCCACTCCGCAAAGATGATGTTCGCCTGGGGCTGGTAGAGGAAGCGCACCGCGGCGTTCGCGCGAAGCCCCTCGGCCAGACGCGCGGCCGCCGCGTTGGCCGCGCGCGCCATGTCGAGCCAGAGCCCGTCCGTCAGATAGGCCGCCATCTGCGCCGACAGGAAGCGGTGCTTGGAGAAGAGATGCGCCCCGCGCTTGCGGCGGAGTTCGAATTCCCAGGCCTTGGCGGGGTCGAAGATGACGGCGGCCTCGACGCCCATCAGTCCGTTCTTGGTGCCGCCGAAGCTGACCGCGTCGATGCCCGTCTTCCAGGTCATCTCGGCGGGCGTGCAGCCGAGCGCGACGAGCGCGTTCGCGAAGCGCGCGCCGTCCATGTGGACGGGCAGGCCGAAGTCCCTGGCGACGGCCGTCAGGGCGCGCAGGTCCCCGACACTGTGGACGGTGCCCTTCTCGGTCGCCTGGGTGATCGTCACGGCGCCGCGCTGCGGGCCATGGACGCCGCGGGTTTCCTCGCCGGCGATGGCCGCGCGAAGGGCGTCGGGCGTCATCTTGCCGTCCGGCGCGTCAACGAGTGTCAGCTTCGCCCCGCCGGTGAAGAACTCTGGCGCGTTGCATTCGTCCTCGTGCACATGGGCCACGCGGGAGCAGAAGACGGTCTGCCAGGGCTGGGTCATCGTCGCCAGGAGGAGGGCGTTCGCCGCGGTCCCGGTGGCGGATCTGGGGACCGCCGCCTCGGGCGCCTCGAACGCGTCGCGGATGCGGGTGCGGACCTCCTCCATCAGGGGATCGGCGCCATAGGGCATGGCGTAGCCCTGGTTCGCGCGGGCGAGGGCTTCGAGGACCTTGGGATGGGCGGGGCCCGTGTTGTCGGAGGCGAAGTTCATCACTGATCCTCGATGATGTAGTCTTCCCATTCGTCTTCGGGCACTTCCCATTCGGGGACAGTCCAGCCCTGGACGGACGCGCCGGCACGATGAACGCTGTCGGGGTCGCCGGAGATGAGCGGGTGCCAGTCGAACAGCGGCTTGCCTTCGTGCAGAAGGCGGTAGGCGCAGGTCGAGGGCATCCAGTAGCTGATGTCGCCGATGGTCTTCGGGGTCAGCACGACGCATTCCGGCACGATCTGCTTGCGGATCGCGTAGTTCCCGCAGCGGCAGGTCTGGTCGTCCAGAAGCCGGCAGGCGACCCGTGTGAAGGCCACCTCGCCCGTGTCGGCATCCTCGAGCTTGTTCAGGCAGCATTTTCCGCAGCCGTCACAGAGCGCTTCCCATTCCTCGGGCGTCATGCGCGACAGGGGGACGGACTTCCAGAACTCGGGACGAAGCGGGCGAGCCATCCCGGCAACCTAAAGCGCGGCCAGGATGCCGCGTGCCTGAAGGCAGTCGGCGTCCATCTGGGAAATCAGGGCTTCGAGCGACTGGAACGTCGCCTCGGGGCGCAGGAATTCGACAAGAGCGACGGACAGGTGCGCGCCATAAAGGTCGCCCCTGAAGTCGAACAGGAAGGTTTCAAGGTTCGGGACGTTGTCGCCGAACATCGGGCGCACCCCGATGGAGGACGCACCCTGGTAGCTGCCGCGGTGCGGTCCGGTCAGCACGTCGACCTTCACGGCATAGATGCCGAAGCGCGGCGGGTGCAGGCCGGCGATCGACATGTTGGCCGTGGGGTAGCCCAGTTCACGCCCGCGCCGGTCCCCGGGAATCACCTCGCCCTCGATGCGGTGCCAATGGCCCAGCATGCGGGCCGCGTCGCGGGGGCGCCCCTCGGAGAGCGCGACGCGGATCGCGGTCGAGGAAACCTCCGCACCCTGTTCCGACACGAGGTCCGCGACCGTCACGCCGAAGCCCATCTGTCTGCCGAACGCCACAAGGTCGGACGCCGATCCCTTGCGGCCCTTGCCGAAGCAGAAATCCGCGCCCACGACGACATGTGACACGCCCAGACCTTCGGACAGCACGGTCCGCGCGAATTCTTCGGGCGACATGGAGGCGAGGCGTTCGTCGAAGGGCAGGGCATAGAGCCGCTCGACCCCGAGTTTCTCCAGCCGGTTGGCTCGGGCCTCGGCATTCATCAGCCGGAAGGGCGCCGCATCGGGCGCGAAGAACTGGCGCGGATGCGGTTCGAAGGTCACGACCCCCGGGGGCGCGCCGATCTTCTGCGCGTTGGCCTGCGCCAGGGCGATGACCGCCTGGTGCCCGCGATGCACGCCGTCGAAGTTGCCCAGGGCAACCGACGCGCCGCGCGCTTCGGGTGGCAAACCGGTCCAGCTGGAGTGGGTGTGCATCGTCCCCCGTACCGGCGGGGACGCTGCCCGCCCTCAGTCGAACTTGCGGCTTGGCGCCAGAACCAGCGCCTCGCCCTTGAGGACGACGGTATCGCCCACGCTGCAACGGGTTTCAAGAGTGACGCGCCGCCGGGAATGGTCGATCGCGGTCACGGTGACTTCGGCCAGAACCGTGTCTCCGGGGCGGACCGGGGCCATGAACCTGAGCGACTGGCCCAGATAAACCGTGCCGTGGCCGGGAAGCTGTTCGCCGATGACGGCCGAGACAAGCCCCGCCGTGAGCATGCCGTGCGCGATGCGTCCTTCGAAGATCGTGTCACGGGCGTAGGCCTCGTCAAGGTGGACCGGGTTCCGGTCGGTCGAGACTTCCGCGAACAGCGCGATGTCGCGGTCGGTCACCTGTTTGCGCAGGTGGCGCGTCATCCCGATCTCGATATCCTCGATGCAGATCGTGCCGCGGGGCAGGTTGTCGTGCGGTGCAGCGTCGAGCATGGGGGCGATCTTCTCCATTCTGCGGCGCAGCATAGATGAGTCGCGGCCGTTGCGCAACTTTATTGCGCAACGAATTTGCCCCCTGCGTCTGCTTGACGCAACTTTGTTGCGGTCACTTGAGCTCGACCAGGGCCTCGGCATTGGCATGCAGATGCTGGACGAGGCCGGGGTCGAGCCTTAGCCGCGCGGCGAGCATGGCAAGATAACCCCGCTCGGCCGGCGCCTCGGGGTCGACGACGAGGAGAGATGCGGCGTAGATCTCGGCCGCTTCCTCGGGCGAGGCGGCCATCGCCGCGACGCGGCCCACGTCGAGCGGGGCATCGAGTTCGTCGCTGATGATCGCTTCGGCCTCGGCGCCGAGGCCGAGTTCGGGCAGTTGCGCCGCGATCTTGCGTCGTTCCGTCGACGTCACATGGCCATCCGCCTTGGCGGCCGCGACCATCGCGCGGACCAGCTTGAGGGACAGTTCCTCGGCCGCGGCGGCATCGGAGGGAAGGAACACGGTCCCCTCGGGCTTGGGCAGGGCCGGCGGCTCTGCGCCCCCGCTCTGCGCGGCCGGGGCCTTGCCCGCCTGCCAGTCCTGGTAGGCCTTGTAGGCGAGACCACCGACAAGGGCGACACCGCCCATCTTTACGGCATTCTTGATCAGCTTCTTCGGCTTGCCGCCCGACAGAAGAAGGCCGATCAGCCCGCCGGCGACCGCCCCGGTCGCGAGCGACTTGCGGTCAGAGGTGATGCCACGAAGCTTTGTCTGGGCATCTGGGCCAAGGAATTGGTCGAGAAGCGATTTGCCGGGCAGCATGCATACCTCCATCATGGGTCCACTGTCATATGGAGACTGGCCCACAAGGTTCAACCTGAAGGGTGCGACACGTCGTCCATCGGCCTTTTCGTGCCCGGGAACACGTCCTACAAATATTTCAGAAATTTCTGAAACGCGCGAACGAATCGGAATACCATGAACCTCTCGCACCTCCGGCAGGAGTTCGTCCTGCATTTCGGTGAAATGGGCTCACGCTGGGGCATCAACCGCACAGTGGGCCAGATCTACGCCCTGCTGTTCCTGTCCAAGGAGCCGCTCTGCGCCGACGAGATCGTCGAGGCGCTGGGCTTCTCGCGGTCGAACGTGTCGATGGGGCTGAAGGAGCTTCAATCGTGGAACCTCGTCCAGCTCAAGCACCGCCCTGACGACCGGCGCGACTACTTCTCGACGCCGGACGACATGTGGGAGATCGTCCGCACGCTGATCGCGGAGCGAAAGAAACGAGAAATTGACCCGACGCTGACAAAGCTGCGCGAGCTTGAAATGGCCAAGCCATCCGCGGCGGACGCCCATGCCCACGAGCGGATCGCGGAGCTTCGTCGACTTATCGAGGCGATGACCCAGTTCTACGACGAAATGAACAAGCTCGAAACCGAACGCCTGCTGGCGCTGCTGGCCATGGGGTCGAAGCTTGGCAAATTCGCGCAGGGTGCAGGCCGCATCCTGCCGCTGAAAAGAAAGAAAGGCTGACGCATGGACACGCTGCTTCTGTCGCGGATCCAATTCGGCGCGAACATCTCGTTCCACATCCTGTTCCCGACGATCACCATCGCGCTGGGCTGGGTGCTGTTGTTCTTCAAGCTGCGCTTCAACGCCACCGGCGACGACCGCTGGATGGCGGCCTACCGGTTCTGGGTGAAGGTCTTCGCGCTGTCCTTCGCCATGGGCGTTGTCAGCGGCATCACCATGAGCTTCCAGTTCGGCACCAACTGGCCCGGCTTCATGGAGACGGTCGGCAACATCGCAGGCCCCTTGCTGGCCTACGAGGTGCTGACGGCCTTCTTCCTGGAGGCGGTGTTCCTCGGGATCATGCTGTTCGGCTTCCGAAAGGTGCCGGGATGGCTGCATACGCTGGCCACTTTCCTGGTCGCCTTCGGCACGACGATGAGCGCGTTCTGGATCCTGGTGCTGAACAGCTGGATGCACACGCCCGCCGGTTTCGAGATGCGCGACGGCGTCGCCCATGCGACCGACTGGTTCGCGATCATCTTCAACCCGTCGATGCCCTATCGCCTGACGCACATGCTGATCGCGTCCGGCCTGACGGTTGCCTTCCTGATCGCGGGGCTGTCGGCGCTGCGCTGGCTCTGGGGCGACCGGGGTGCCGAGGTGCGCACGACGCTTCGGTTTGGCGCGGTGCTGGCGGCGGTCCTGATCCCGGTGCAGATCGCGGTGGGCGACATGCACGGCCACAACACGCTGGAGCATCAGCCCCAGAAGGTCGCCGCGATGGAAGCCAACTGGGAGACCGGGCCGAACGTGCCGCTGCTGCTGTTCGCGCTTCCGAACGGGGAGACGCGGTCGAATGACTTCGAGATCGGCATCCCCAACGGCGCGAGCCTGATCCTGAAGTGGAGCACGGACGGCGTGGTGCCGGGCCTGAACGACTTCGTGGCCGAGGACGGGACCGTGCTTCACCCGCCCGTCGCGCCGGTCTTCTGGAGCTTCCGCGTCATGGTGGGAACCGGTGTGCTGATGCTGGTGCTCAGCTGGTCTGCCTTGTGGTTCATGCGCGGCGGCGTCGGTGTGCAGGGGCTGCCCAAGCCCTGGCTGTGGGGGTTCTCGGCGATGACCTTCTCGGGCTGGATCGCGGTTCTGGCGGGCTGGTACACGACCGAGGTCGGCCGCCAGCCGTGGCTGGTGGACGGCGTTCTGACGACCGCGCAGGCGGTGGCTGATGTGCCCGCGCCGATGGTCGCATCGACGCTGGCGGCGTATCTGGCCGTCTATGCTGCGCTGATCCTCGCCTATATCGGCGTGCTGACCTATCTCGCGCACAAGGCCGCGCGGGGCGAAGAGGCCCTTACCCCCGAGACGCCTCTGGCGCCGGAGGTTCAGGTCCGCATGCTGCAACCGGGAGAATGAAGATGGAGCTTTTCGGCGATCCGGCCTTCTGGCTGCCTCTGACCTTCGCGGCGCTCATGGGCGTCTCGATCCTGATCTACGTCGTCCTCGACGGCTTCGACCTGGGCGTGGGGCTTCTGTTTCCCTTCGCCGGGCCGGAGGAGAAGGACCGGATGATCGCTTCGATCGGGCCGTTCTGGGACGCGAACGAGACCTGGCTGGTGCTGGCCATCGGGTTGTTGCTGGTGGCCTTTCCGGTCGCGCACGGAACGATCCTGACGGCGCTCTACCTGCCGGTGGCGATCATGCTGATCGGGCTGATCCTGCGGGGCGTCGCGTTCGAATTCCGTGTCAAGGCGCCGACCCGCCACAAGGGCGGCTGGAACGCAGCCTTCTACGCGGGCTCGCTGATGACCTCGATGTCGCAGGGCTTCATGCTGGGCCTCTACATCATGGGGCTGACCTGGACGCTGCCGCATGTGGCTTTCGCCGCCCTGACCGCGATCGCACTGACCATCGGCTACAGCTTCATGGGCGCGGCATGGCTGATCCTGAAGACGGAAGGCGTCTTGCAGCGCAAGGCCGTTGCCTGGGCGCGCGGCGGGTTGTGGGGGATGGTGCTGGGGATCGGATCGATCTCCGCCGCGTCTCCTCTCGTCAGCGCGCGGATCTGGGAGAAGTGGTTCTCCTTCCCCGAGATCATCCTGCTTGCCCCGCTGCCGGTCATGTCGCTGGCGCTGATCGCGCTGCTGTGGGTCGGGCTGAAACGGCTTCCCACGGCTGACGACAGCTTCGCCTGGTTTCCGTTCGTCGCGGGCACCGCGTTGTTCGTGCTGGCCTTCTTCGGGCTGGCCTATTCGTTCTATCCCTTCGTCGTCCCCGAACAGCTGACCATCTTCGAGGCGGCAAGTGCGCCAGAAAGCCTTATCATCATCCTGGTGGGCGCGCTGGTCGTCATGCCGGTCATCGCGGGCTACAGCGTGCTGGCCTACACCATCTTCCGGGGCAAGGCGTCCGAGCTGAAATACTACTGAGGTCGCTTTCATTTCCCACCCGACGTTTGCGTCGCTTGACAGCCGCCCGGGCTCGGGGTGATTAACGGTCATCTCGGTCCGGGTGGTGCGCCTTCCGGATAATAGGGAACAACGGTGCGGGCCTTGCGCCCAAGTCCGTGGCTGCCCCCGCAACTGTAGGCGGTGAGCGGCGTTCGCACATGCCACTGGGGTTTCACCCCGGGAAGGCCGGACGCCCGCTTTGACCCGCAAGCCAGGAGACCTGCCGAGGTGATCACCCAGTTCCGGCGCGGGGCGCGTCCGGGGCGGCGGGACTTCCCGCAGTGGTGACGCAAGCACCGTCTGCGGGAAGGGAGTTTCCCTTCTCGAAGACGTATTCATATGCGCGGCTCACGGGTCGCAAAGCGTCGGACAGGGAACCGAGATGAGAAAGACGACAACGGCAATCGTGCTGGCACTGGCTGCGTCTGCGGCGCAGGCGCAGGAGGTGATCGAACTGGACGAAATAACTGTGACGGCCGAAGCCGAACCGGTGGAGACAGCGCGCACCGGGGCCACGGTCACAGTGGTGACCGAGGAGGATCTGCAGGCAACCGCAGAAACCCGGGTGATCGATTACCTGGCGAGCCTGCCCGGCGTGGGCGTGCTGTCGCGCGGCGGGATCGGCACGCAGACGAGTTTCACGATTCGGGGGATCAGCCAGAACTACGTCCGGGTCCTGGTCGACGGGATCGACGTCACCGACCCTTCCACCCCTCAGACCGCGTTCGACTTCGGCAGCCTGACCACGAGCGACGTGCGCCGGATCGAGATCCTGCGCGGCACCCAATCCGCGCTCTACGGGTCGGACGCGATCGGCGGGGTGATCTCGATCACGACGACCGGCGCGACTGAGGACGGGGTGACGCAGTCCGCGGCGGTCGAGGCCGGAAGCTACGGCACCTTCCGCGGCAGCTATGGCTACGCCTGGAAGGATGGCGCGAACGAGGCCGCGATCTCGCTCTCGCGCGTGGTCACGGACGGGTTCTCGGCTGCCGACGAAAACGCCGGCAACACCGAGGCCGATGGGTTCGACGGCACGCGCCTCAGCTTCCGCCTGGCGAGGGATGTGGGGGCCGCGGTGGTCGGGCTGAACGGCTTCGTCGAGGACAGCACCGGCGCGTTCGACGAGCAGTTCCCGATCTCGGACGGCAACGCCGCGCTGGACGAGTCGACGGATACCCGTGCCGTCGGCCTTCGCGCCTTCGCGCAGTTCGATCTGGGCGCAGTGTCGAACGATCTGTCGTTCTCGACCTACGACGTGGAACGCCGGGTGACCGGCTCGACCTCCTTCGGGCCCGAGGACAACACCTACATCGGCGAGCGTGCCACCCTCGCGTGGATCGGGGCGACCGACCTCGGGCTGGCAGGGTCGCTGCGCTTCGGCGCCGACTATGCCGACGAGACGTTCCGCCAGCGCGGGAATTTCGGATCCGGCGACGGGACGGCCTATGCGCTCGGCGCCTTCGCCGAATGGAGCGGCACGCCCCTGGACGGGCTGGACCTGACCGCGACACTGCGGCACGACGAGACCAAGGATTTCGGCGGGTTCACGACCTGGCGGCTGGCCGCAGCCTATGCGCTGACGCCTGACACGACCCTGCGCGGGCAGGTTGGAACGGGCTTCCGCGCGCCGTCGCTTTACGAGCTTTACGGCCCATTCGGCTTGGCCACCCTGCAACCCGAGGAAAGCCGCAGTGCCGACATCGGCATCGAACACCGGCTGGCTGGAGACGGCGTGATCGCAGCCACGCTGTTCTGGACCGAGGTCGACAACCTGATCGACTTTCCCTTCCCTTACGCGCAGATCCCCGGAACCGTCCGGCGTCAGGGCATCGAACTGGAAGGCAGGCTACCGGTCGGCGAGCGCTTCATGCTGGAAGCCGGTTACACCTATACCGACGCGCAGAACCCGCCGATCACGCCCGGCAACACATGGAACAGCCTGTTCGGTCGTCACGACCTGACTCTGGGTGTGTCGGCAGAGTTGACCGACCGCCTGTCATCGGTATTCCAGGTGCAGCACGTCGCCGACAGGCAGACCCTGCCGGATTACACCGTCGCAAACGCCACCTTCACCTATGCACTGTCGGACGGCACGGAGGCCTACCTGAGGATCGAGAACATCTTCGACGAGGAATACCAGCTGCGCAGCGGCTACGGCACCAGCGACCGGGCCTACTACCTTGGACTTCGCACGCGCTTCTAGTGCGCTGGCGCTGGCCCTCGGGGTGATCCTCGGGGGCCATGCGCAGGCGGCGCCACCGGATCGGGTGGTTTCGCTCAACGTCTGCACTGACCAGCTGGCGATGCTGCTGGCCGCGCCGGGTCAGGTCGTGGCGGTTTCGTATCTGGCGCGGGACCCCATGAGCTCGGTCCTGGCGGACGAGGCGATGTCCTATCCGGTGACCTACGGCCAGGCCGAGGAGGTCTTCCTGCTCGGGCCCGATCTCGTTCTGGCGGGGACCTATACGACCCGTGCAACTGTCGACCTGCTGAGGCGGCTCGGGATTCCGGTGGAACAGTTCCCGCCGCCATCGTCGCTGGCCGACATCGCCGCCCAGATGCGCGCTGTCGGTGAGGCCCTGGGGCGCGCGGACGAAGGGGAACGCCTTGCGAGGGATTTCGAGGCAGGGCTGGCCGAACTGGTCGCGGCGGCCGGTCGGGCGCAGCCCAGCGCCGCGCTTTACGGTGCGAACGGCTACAGCGGCGGGACGGGAACGTTGTCGGGCGAGATCCTGGAGGCGGGCGGTTTCCGCAACATCGCGCGTGACCTTGGACGGGAAGGCGGCGGCTATCTTCCGCTGGAACTGCTGATCCTCGCCGGACCCGACATCGTCCTGTCGGGCCAGCCCTATCCCGGATCCTCGCGTGCCGAGGAGATCCTGCGCCACCCCGCGCTTGCCGGTTTCCGCAGGGGCGAAGGGTCGATGATCGACGCCGAATGGGTCTGCGGCACGCCCAGGGTCCTTGACGCCATCGCGAGGCTGGGGGCCCTTGCCCGTGAGGTGAGCGGATGAAGGGGCTCGTGCTGCCCATTCTGGCGCTGGTCGTGGCGGGCCTGTTCTTCGGCTCGCTCCTGATCGGGCCGGCGGCGCTGGGCTGGCGGGAGAGCCTCACCGCGCTGGTCGCGGGAGGGGCCGAGCGGGACGCCGTTGCGCTGGTGATGCAGGAGGTCCGCCTGCCCCGTGCATTGCTGGGCCTCCTGGTAGGCATGGCGCTTGGCCTGTCCGGGGCGGCGATGCAAGGGTTTCTTCGAAACCCGCTGGCCGAGCCGGGCATCATCGGGACATCCGCGTCGGCGGCGCTGGGCGCGGTCATCGCCCTTCAGTCCGGGATCGCGCTTCTTCATCCGCTTGCCCTTCCAGGAATGGCGCTGGGCGCAGCCTTCGTATCGGTCTTTCTGGTCTTCGCGATCGCCGGGCCGCGCAGCGGAGCTCTGACCCTGATCCTGGCCGGTGTCGCGGTGTCGGCGCTTGCGGGATCCTTCACCTCGCTGGTCCTGAGCCTGTCGCCGAACCCTTTCGCCGCCTCGGAGATCGTGTTCTGGATGATGGGCTCGCTGGCCGACCGGTCGATGGTGCATGTCGCGGTCGCCGCGCCTCTCATTCTGCTGGGAGGCGCGCTCTTGCTGACCACGGGCCGTGGCCTGAACGCGCTGACGCTGGGGGAGGACGCGGCGGCTTCGATGGGCGTCGGGCTTGGACGGCTTCGGCTCTCGGTGATCCTCGGATCGGCGGCGGCGGTAGGCGGGGCCACGTCGGTCGCCGGGGCGATTGGCTTCGTGGGGCTGGTGGTGCCTCACATCCTGCGGCCCCTCGTCGGCGCGCGCCCTTCGGCGCTCCTTCCGGCTTCGGCGTTGGGCGGGGCGGCGGTGATCCTGGCGGCGGATGTCGCGGTCAGGATCGTGGCGCCGGACCGGGACCTGAAACTCGGGGTGGTCACGGCGCTGGTTGGCGCGCCTTTCTTCCTGCACCTGATCTGGCGGCTGAGGAGGCGGCTCGCATGACGCTGCTTTCGCTTTCGGGTCTCACGGTCCGCCGTTCCGGCCGCGCGGTCCTCGATGCGATTGATCTCCACATGGCGGAGGGGGAGGTCGTCGGTCTGATCGGTCCCAATGGCGCGGGGAAGACGACGCTTCTGCGCGCGGCGCTCGGCCTTGTGCCGTTCAGCGGGCGGTCGTCGCTGGCCGACTTGCCGTTGGCGGACCGCGCGCGGAAGGTCGCCTTCCTGCCGCAGACGCGCGAGGTCGCTTGGGCCGTCGATGTGGAGACGCTGGTTGCGCTGGGCCGAAGCCCGCATCTGGGCATAGGCCGAGGGATGAACGCGACCGACCGGGCGGCCGTTGATCGCGCGATCGACCTGATGGAGGTCGGCCACCTGCGAGGGCGGCTTGCCACTGACCTCTCGGGCGGCGAACACACCAGGGTCCTGATCGCCCGGGCGCTGGCGCAGGAGACCCCGCTCATCCTCGCGGACGAACCGACCGCGGGCCTCGACCCGGGGGCGCAGATCTCGACCATGGAGACATTCGCCCGGCTTGCCCGCACCGGGCGGGGGGTCGTCGTCGCGATCCACGACCTCGGGCTTGCGGTGCGGCACTGCACCCGGCTTGTCGCGCTGTCGGGGGGCCGGGTTGTCGCCGATGGCCGGCCGGAAGAAGTGGTCGCCCCGGGACTTCTGGCCGATGTTTTCGGCGTGACCGCGCATTTCGAAACGGGGCCGTCGGGTGCGGTTTTCCAGACCTTGACCGTTCTTCGAAGCCGAGCGCCAATGCGTGGTTGACAGCCACCACTCATGGCGGGACGGAAATGAGACGACCGGCAGGGGCGGCCCCGCACAAGGGCGCGGTCCCGGTCTGGGATTGGCGGCCCGAGACGGCCGAAGGCCTCGACCTCTGCCCGACCGGTTGATCCTGGAGGATGCCACGCGCCTTGCGATCCATGTCGCCGCCCTCGCGCTCATCCCGCCTGCCGCTTTCGCGCAGAATGTCCTTGGCGAGGTTTCCGGGACCTGGTCCGATGGGTCGGCCTACCGCGCGGTCCTGACCGATCGGGGCAAGACGCTGGGGCTGACCATCCTCGATGCATCCGGCGCGGAGGTGCTCGACAATCCGACGCTTCTTGGCCGAAGCGATGGTGCGGCGCTCGGGGGCAACGCCTGGAAGCCGACGCAGGGGGTGCCCTGATCGTCGTGCAGGAGGTTGCCGTTCCGAATGTCTGGGCTTCGGAGGACCGGATCGTCATCGCCAGGGAGGACGGCGATTTCTACGTCGTCGGCTTCTATCAATGGATTTCCGACAATGGATCGGACGAGATGTTCTACGAATGCGACGTCGACCTGACCAGGGACGAATCCGTCGTTTTGGGGGCCCGCCACGATTACCCTGCCCTGCCGAAGGACGCGGAACGCGCCGCTACCTGGAGCAAGGACACCTGGGTGCCGAGCGGGATGTGCCCGACGCCCTTCTAGTTCAGGCGCGCTCGTCCTTGAGCGAGGCCATGACCACATAGGACGTGATCTGTCGCACCTGCGGAAGGGCGCCCAGGACTTCGGTGTGGAACTGCTTGTAAGTGGCGAGGTCCGGGACTTCGATGCGCAGCATGTATTCCACGGCGCCGGTGATGTTGTGGCATTCGCGCACCTGCCAGGCGCGCGCCACGGCGCGTTCGAACCCTTCCTGGGCCGTCTTCGTGTGTTCGTTCAGCCCGACGGCGACCAGCACGGTGAACCCGCCGCGGCGTGCCTCGGGCGCGACGACCGCACGATAACCGAGGATCGCGCCCGAACGCTCAAGTTCCGCCACGCGCCGCGAGCAGGCCGAGGGCGACAGGCCCACGCGGTCGGCGAGCTCCACGTTCGACAGGCGGCCGTCGCGGGAGAGCGCCTGCACGATCCGTTCGTCAATTTGGTCCAATGCGCGTGACATGTGCATGATCTGTCGATTTTTCTCACGAATTGCAAGAAATAGCCGAATCAATACGCCTAATCTGACCGCATGACGCACGATCTTGCCCTGGCCCTTGTCACATTTGCCTTCGTGACCTCGATCACCCCGGGGCCGAACAACCTGATGCTGATGACCAGCGGCGCGAACTTCGGGTTCCGCCGGACCCTGCCGCACATGGCCGGCGTCGCCATCGGTTTCGTCGTCCTGGCGGTGGCCGTCGGGCTGGGCCTGATCGGGATCTTCGAGCGCTGGCCCGTCACCTACCACGTCCTGACGGCGGCCAGCGTCGTCTATCTGCTCTGGTTGGCCTGGAAATTCGTTAATGCGACGCCGCCGGAAGGTGCAGCGTCAGGGGCGCGGCCGATGAGCTTTCTTCAGGCGGCGGCCTTCCAGTGGGTCAATCCGAAAGCCTGGGCCATGGCGATGACGGCTGTGACCGCCTATGCGCCGAGTCAGACCGCCGCCGCCGTGGTCACGGTTGCCGCGATCTTCGGTGTGGTGAACCTGCCATCGGTCGGGGTCTGGGCGCTGATGGGGCAGAGCGTGCGGCGTGTCCTGTCCACCCCGGGGCGGCTTCGGATCTTCAACTGGACCATGGCGGGGCTTCTGGTCCTGTCGATCGTCCCCGTGCTGTGGCAATGATGGCTCGGCAGCATTGACTTTCGGCCCCCGCTTTCGGACTGAAGTCGGACGCAGTCCGGAGGAGGCGGAGGATGACCGGCGGGACCGACCGCGCGACCGTGGCGCTCGACCGCAGTCCAACGCTCGCGGTGATCCTGCTGGTGGTCGTGGCGTTCTTCTACCTGTCCAGTCTCGGCCTCTACCTCGGCGTGATGGGGGAGGGAGACAGGCGCGCGGATTTCAACGTCTTTCACGCGGCCGGTCACGTGGCGTGGGAGGGGCGCCTGGTCGATGCCTACCGCGCCGGTACATTGATGGCGGACAACGTGATGGGCGTGTCCGGGGACTATGCGCCCATCCTGTTCACCTACCCGCCGCAGTTCGGTTTCGTCGTCCTTCCGCTCGGCGCTCTGGACCGGGCGCTGGCATTCGGCCTTTTCGCGGGCGCGTCGCTTGCGCTCTACCTTCATGCGCTCGCACGACTGGCCGGGGAGTACCTCGCGGGCGTGCTGCTTGCAGCCCTTCCCGTCGTCGCGGCGAACCTTCTGAACGGGCAGACCGGCCTTTTGCTGGGGGCGTTCGCGGGGCTCTACATGCTGGTCGCGGCAAGGGACCGTCGCGTTGCGGGCCTTCCGGCCGGCCTGATGGTGCTCAAGCCGCACCTCGCGCTGGGTTTCGCGGCGGAGGCTCTGGCCCGTCGGCAGTGGGGCACCGTGGCGATCGCCGCCGCGACGGTGGTCGGGTCGAGCCTGCTGGCTGCGGCAGTCTTCGGAGCCGACGTCTGGCCGGCCTTCCTTCAATCGGCGGGGGCGGCCGGTGACCGGCTGGAGGGCGGGGGCTTCAAGCTCTACCGCATGACGTCGGTCTACGCCCTCTCGGTCACGCTGGGGCTGAGCCAGGCAGCAGCGGTCGCCATGCATCTGGCGGTTCTGGCGGCCGCAATGATCCTTCTGGTTCGCGTCGCGACCCGGGCCGCGACGCCGCGCGTGCCGCTCGCGCTTGCCGCCATTGTGACGCTGGCCGTCAGCCCCTATGTCTATGAATACGACATGACGATCTTGTTCGCCGGTCTGGCCCTTGTCTGGCGCGACATGGCCGCGCGGTCCCGCCCGTGGGAGCGCGGCGCGCTGATCATCATGTCCTGGGCCACGGCGTGGCGGGTGCTTGACGGTCTCATCGTCCTGCCGGGCGGGGCGGCGGCAACTGAATCGCCGGCATCCGATGCACTGGCCGTGCAGGCGGTCGGCTATCTCGGCGTCGCGATACTGGCGACCGCGATCCTGCTGCGGCCGGCGGCCCGGGTGGCGGCATGACCCGGAGGCGACGCCTTCCTGACCTTGAGCGCAGCGCCTTCGTCGCGGTCCTGTGCCTGCTGCCGATCGCCGCTGCGCTGATCCTTGGCTGGATGCTCTACAGCGGTATCCTGCTCCAGGACTTCCGGGATGCGGATTTCGACATCTTCCATGCCGTCGGGCAGGTCGCCTGGGAGACCCGGCTGGTCGAAGCGTATCAGCTCTGGCGTCCGGATCTGCCCGACCTTGCCGCACGGCGGGTGACCGAAGAGACCTTTCTGTTCACCTACCCCCCGCAACTCGGGATCGTGTTCCTTCCGTTGGGCGGGCTCGACCGTCCGTCGGCCTATCTCGTGTTCATGGGGTTGTCGTTGGCGCTCTACCTGTTCGTACTGAGCCGACTGGCGGGCGATCTGTTTCCGGCCCTGATCCTCGCGGCGTTCCCGATCGTGGCGGCATCGGTCCTGAACGGGCAGACGAGCCTTCTGGTTGCGGGTCTGGCCGGGCTCTACCTGCAGGCCGAGGTTTCGGGGCGCAGGGGATCGGGCGTTCCGCTGGGGCTGATGATCCTCAAGCCACATGTCGCCGCGGGATTCGCTGTCGAAGCCGTGCTGAGGGCGCGCTGGCATGTAGTGGCAGGCGCGCTGCTTGCCATCCTGCTATCCACGCTGGTGGCGACGCTGGTCTTCGGTGCGGATGTCTGGCGGCCGTTCCTTGAGGCCACGACCGCGGCGGGCGATCGGCTGGCGGAGCGCGGGTTCATGCTGGAGCGGATGATCTCGGCCTATGCACTCGCCACGACGCTCGGCCTGTCGTTCGGGGTCGCCCTCGCGATTCACGGCGCGGGTCTCGTGGTGGTTCTCGCCTGGATGCTGCACCTGTGCCGTATGAGGGCCAGCGACCGGATCACGCTTGGTGTCGCCTGTATCGCGACCCTTGCCGTCAGCCCCTATGTCTTCGAATACGACCTCGCCCTGCTATTCCCGGGACTCGCTCTGATGTGGAGCGACCTGGTTGCGCGGTCCAGCCTCGCCGAGCGGCTGGGCCTTGTCCTCTTGTGCTGGGCGATGTCGTTCTCGATCTACGCGGGCGTCATTCTGCCGGAGGGCAGCGGCTTTTGGGCGATCGACGACGTCGCCTTGCAGGCGGCGGCGTTCTGGGTGGGCGTGGGCCTGGTTGCCGTCATGCTGCGCCGCGCTCCGAGAGCCTTTCCCGGCAAATTCGCGTGACTGGACCCGTTGACATCCGGGCGGCCGCTCTCTATCTGCGCCCCATTAGCACTCTCCGGGAGTGAGTGCTAACAGATCCAAGACACGCGAACCTAGGAGTGTTCCGAGATGGCATTCAAACCGCTGCATGACCGCGTGCTGGTCAAGCGCGTCGAATCCGACGAAAAGACCAAGGGCGGTCTGATCATCCCCGACACCGCGAAGGAAAAGCCCGCTGAAGGCGAGATCATCGCAGCCGGCGAAGGCGCGCGGAAGGACTCGGGCGAGCTTATCCCGATGTCGGTCAAGGCCGGCGACCGCGTTCTCTTCGGCAAGTGGTCGGGCACGGAAGTGACGCTCGACGGCCAGGAACTGCTGATCATGAAGGAGAGCGACATCCTCGGCATCATCAGCTGAGCCGTCGCACCCTTTCCGATAACCCATAGAACCCAGGAGCAACCACAATGGCTGCCAAGGACGTCAAGTTCGACTCGGATGCCCGCAACCGCATGCTGCGCGGCGTCAACATCCTCGCCGACGCGGTGAAGGTCACGCTGGGCCCGAAAGGCCGCAACGTCGTGATCGAGAAATCGTTCGGTGCCCCGCGCATCACCAAGGACGGCGTTTCCGTCGCCAAGGAGATCGAGCTCGAGGACAAGTTCGAGAACATGGGCGCGCAGATGGTCAAGGAAGTGGCCCAGCGCACCAATGACGAAGCCGGCGACGGCACCACGACCGCCACGGTCCTGGCCCAGGCGATCGTCAAGGAAGGCATGAAGGCGGTCGCGGCCGGCATGAACCCGATGGACCTCAAGCGCGGCATCGACATGGCCGTGTCGAAAGTCGTCGAGCACATCAAGGCGTCGTCGCGCCCGGTCAACGACTCGGCTGAAGTCGCGCAGGTCGGCACCATCTCGGCCAACGGCGAAGCCGAAATCGGCAAGATGATCGCCGAGGCGATGCAGAAGGTCGGCAACGAGGGTGTCATCACCGTCGAAGAGAACAAGGGCATGGCGACCGAAGTCGAAGTGGTCGAAGGCATGCAGTTCGACCGCGGCTACCTTTCGCCCTACTTCGTGACCAACGCCGAGAAGATGACCGCCGAGCTCGAGGATGTGTTCATCCTGCTCCACGAGAAGAAGCTGTCGTCGCTCCAGCCGATGGTCCCGCTGCTCGAGGCCGTGATCCAGTCGCAGAAGCCGCTCTTGATCATCGCCGAGGACGTCGAGGGCGAGGCGCTGGCCACGCTCGTCGTCAACAAGCTGCGCGGCGGGCTGAAGATCGCTGCCGTCAAGGCTCCGGGCTTCGGCGACCGCCGCAAGGCCATGCTGCAGGACATCGCGATCCTGACCGGTGGCCAGGTGATCTCGGAAGACCTTGGCATGAAGCTCGAGAACGTCGGGCTCGACATGCTGGGCCGGGCCAAGAAGGTCGTCATCAAGAAGGACGACACGACCATCATCGACGGCGCCGGCGACAAGAAGGAGATCGAGGCCCGCGTCGCCCAGATCCGCGCGCAGATCGAGGAGACCACCTCGGACTACGACCGCGAGAAGCTGCAGGAGCGTGTCGCCAAGCTGGCCGGTGGCGTCGCCGTCATCCGTGTCGGCGGCATGACCGAAGTCGAAGTGAAAGAGCGCAAGGACCGTGTCGATGACGCGCTGAACGCGACCCGCGCGGCCGTTCAGGAAGGCATCGTGGTCGGCGGCGGCGTGGCCCTGGTGCAGGGCGCCAAGTCTCTGGAAGGCGTCACGGGCGCCAACAGCGACCAGAACGCCGGCATCGCCATCGTCCGCAAGGCGCTGGAAGCTCCCCTGCGCCAGATCGCCCAGAACGCGGGCGTCGACGGCTCGGTCGTCGCGGGCAAGATCCGCGAATCGAACGACACCAAGTTCGGCTTCAACGCGCAGACCGAAGAGTATGGCGACATGTTCAAGTTCGGGGTGATCGACCCCGCGAAGGTCGTCCGCACCGCGCTGGAAGACGCGGCCTCGGTCGCTTCGCTGCTGATCACCACCGAAGCCATGGTGGCCGAGAAGCCGAAGGACGAAAAGGCCAGCGCCGGCGGCATGGGCGGCATGGGCGGCATGGACATGATGTGATCCCTTCGGGGACATGCTAATGGAAGGGGCGCCGCAAGGCGCCCCTTTTCGTTTTCTGGGCAGAATGGTCAACGGTACGGACGTGTCGCGCGGCATGCACCCTGTCCTCCTGACGTCGCTGGTGATGGTCGCCTTTGCGGCCAACTCGGTGCTCAATCGCCTGGCCCTCGCCAAGGGTGACATCGGGCCTGCCGACTTTGCCGCGATCCGGCTTGCGGCCGGTGCGGCGGCTCTGGTCGCGCTTGTCCTGCTGCGGGGCGGGCGGGTTCCGCTCGGCGCGCCGGGCCGCGTGGTAGGCGCCGGATCTCTTGCGCTTTACATGCTGGGGTTTTCCTTCGCCTACGTCACGCTTGATGCCGGGCTCGGGGCCCTGGTGCTGTTCGGGGGCGTGCAGATCACCATGTTCGCGGGCGCAGTCCTTCAGGGCGAGGCGGTGCCGCCCCGGCGTTGGGCCGGCGCAGCGGTGGCCTTTGCCGGGCTGGTGTTTCTGCTCTGGCCCGGCAGCGGGTCAGGGGCCGACCCCCTGGGGGTGGGGCTGATGGCCGCAGCGGCGCTGGGCTGGGGCGTCTATTCGCTCGCCGGCCGGGGCACGAAGGATCCGCTTGCCGCAACGGCGGCCAATTTCGTGGTCGCCCTTCCAATCGCGCTGGCCGCGCTGGCCGTCGCCGGTCTCGGTGAGAGTGCCAGCTCGAAGGGCGTCGCTGCCGCCCTGGTGTCGGGCGCAATCACGTCGGGACTTGGCTATGCGCTGTGGTACGCGGTCCTGCCCCGGCTCGCCTCTGCGCAGGCGGCAGTCGCGCAATTGACGGTGCCTGTGATCGCGCTGGTGGGCGGGGTCCTCTTTCTCGGCGAGGTCCCGACCGCAGGGATGCTCGCCGCCGGCGCAATCGTGCTTGCCGGCGTCGCACTGGCGATCCTGCCCACGCGGTAAGCTAGCGGACGATCGGTTCCAGCGGATCGTAAAACACGCCGCTCCCCCAGGCGGCCGCGCCGAGACTGTCGGGCTTGTGCCTCAATCGGGCGAGTTCCTCCCGCGCGACCCAGCGCCGTTCCACCACGATCCCCTCGGGGTCCTGCCAGATTGCGGGCATGTCACCGAGAGGGTCGCACCGGAAGTAGATATCGACCTGGTGAAAACTCGAGGCGGGGTCGTGAAACTCGTTCACCAGGGCCGGGGAGCCGACGCGAATGCTCAGCCCCGTCTCCTCCATCACCTCGCGTTTCAGGTTGTCCGGCAGCGACTGGCCTGGTTCGACGCCGCCTCCGGGTGCGCACCAGAGGTCGCTGTGGTCGTCGGGATAGGCGTTGACCAGTAAAAGCCGGTCCGACCTCAGGATGAGGGCCCGAACGGCCAGGCGGGGCGTCTTGAATCGCATGGCGCTACAGAATGACGCGACGGAGCATTTGTCCATCGGCGTCTTCGCTCCCTACATTGGGGGATGCGCTTGTTCGCCCTTGTCCTGTCTCTGCTTCCGCTTCCGGCCCTGGCCGACTGCGTCGTGCTTCTGCACGGGCTGGCGCGGACCGAGGTGTCTTTCGTCGTGATGGAAGAGGCGCTGGAGGCGCAGGGTTACCAGGTCGTGAACCGGGGATATCCGTCAACCGAACAGCCCCTGGAGCAGCTGGTCGAAGATGTCGGCCCGGCCGTGTCGGCCTGCGGCCCCAAGCGGGTGCATTTCGTCACCCATTCGATGGGCGGCATCCTGGCGCGAGCCTGGCTTCAGGACAACAGGCCGCCCTGGATGGGGCGCGTCGTCATGCTTGCGCCGCCGAACCACGGCTCGCAGCTGGTCGATGCGTTCGGAGACCTGGGACCCTTCCAGTGGCTGAACGGACCCGCGGGGCTGGAACTCGGGACAGGTCCGGACAGCTATCCGAACCGTCTGGGTCTGCCGCGGTTCGAACTGGGTGTCATTGCGGGGGACCGGTCGCTTAACCCGATCTATTCGACCGTGATCGAGGGGCCGGACGACGGGAAGGTGTCGGTGGAAAGCACCAAGCTTGCCGGGATGGACGACCATATCGTGCTACCCGTCACCCATACTTTCATGATGAACAATCCACAGGTCATCGCCGAGACGATCGAGTTCCTGCAGACCGGGCACTTCGATCACGAGATGACCTTCGCCGACGCCGTCCGACGGCTCGCCGGCGACTGAGGTCAGGCGCGGGGAACGATCCGGTTGACGTGGCCCATCTTGCGACCGGGGCGCGCCTCGGCCTTGCCGTAGAGGTGCAGCGACGCGCTCGCCTCGCGTGCGATCTGCGGGACACGCGCGATGTCGTCACCGATCAGGTTCTCCATCACCACGTCGGCATGGCGACTGCCATCGCCCAGAGGCCAGCCTGCGATGGCGCGGATGTGCTGTTCGAACTGGTCCACAGCACAGCCCGCCTGCGTCCAGTGGCCGGAGTTGTGGACGCGCGGGGCGAATTCATTCACGACCAGACCGTGGTGCGTGACGAAGAGCTCGACCCCGATCACGCCGACATAGTCCAGCGCATTCAATACCTTGCCGGCCAGAAGGACCGCGGCCGTCCGATGTTCGGGGACCAGCCGCGCGGGGACCGTCGTCGTGCGAAGAATGCCGCCTTGATGGACGTTCTCGCCCGGGTCATAGGCTGCGACCTCGCCAGAGAGGGACCGCGCGGCGATCACCGACACCTCGCGCGAGAAGTCAACGAACCCTTCGAGGATCGCGGGAGCGCCGTTCATTGCGAGGAAAGCGCGCTCGGCCTCCTGCGGCGCCGAGATGCGCGCCTGGCCCTTGCCGTCGTAGCCCAGCCGACGTGTCTTGAGGATCGCGGGGGTGCCGATCTGAAGCAGCGCCGCGGCCAGATCGCCCGCCGTATCGACCCGCGCATAGGGCGCCGTAGCCAGGCCGAGTGCGGTCAGGAAGTCCTTTTCGTCGAGCCGATCCTGGCTGATGGTCAAGGCGCGCCGGTTGGGACGGATCGACACCAGCGCCTCGATCAGGTCCAGCGCGGCCGCGGGCACGTTCTCGAACTCGTAGGTGACCACGTCTGCCGTCCGCGCGAAGGCTTCGAGCGCGGTCGCGTCCCCGTAGCTGGCGGTCGTCGTGCGCCAGGCGACGTGGCTGGCTGGGCAGTCGGGCGCGGGTTCATAGACATGTGTCCGGTAGCCCAGCCGGGCCGCAGCTACGGACAGCATTCGCCCCAGCTGACCCCCGCCCAGGATGCCAATGACCGAACCGGAGGGAAGGGGCTCAGTCATCCGAAGGCTCTTCAGGAATCGAGGCGGACAGCGCATCGCGCCAGGCGCCCAGTCGCTGCGCCAGCGCGTCGTCCGACAGTGCCAGGATCGCCGCCGCCATCAGGCCGGCGTTCGCCGCACCTGCCGCGCCGATCGCCATGGTCGCGACCGGATACCCCTTGGGCATCTGGACGATGGAATAGAGGCTGTCGATCCCGGACAGGGCCTTGGTCTGCACGGGCACGCCGATGACGGGAATCCACGTCTTCGACGCCATCATGCCCGGCAGGTGCGCCGCACCCCCGGCGCCGGCGATGATGACCTTCAACCCCCGCGCAACGGCGGTCTTGCCGTAGTCCCACAGGCGGTCCGGGGTGCGGTGAGCCGAAACGATCCGGGTCTCGTAGGCCACGCCAAGTTCGTCGAGGATCGCGGCGGCCTCGCGCATCGTGGCCCAGTCGGACTGGCTTCCCATGATGATCCCGACGCTCATGCGGCTTCCCCTGCTGGCCCGACGAGGCCGGCACTATAGCCACCGATCGCGCTCACGCAATGATGTCGGGTGTAAGGCGATCCTCGATGAGGGCGATGCGATCCTTCAGCATCAGCTTCTGTTTCTTCAGACGCCGCAGGGCAAGCTGGTCCGCGCGTCCTGATTCCTCGAGGGCATGAATGGCCTGGTCCAGGTCGCGGTGCTCACGCTTGAGAACCTCGAGCTGTATGCGCAGCACCTCGTCGAATTCCATTTCAGCCGGGATATTGCTCATCTTCGTTCGACTCGCGCCTTCGACATCCGGCGAGTGTAGCGCAGCGCCGGGCAACGCGGGAAGCCCGGTCGTGATCGTCCCGCCGATCTTGCGCATTCGGGGTGCGGCTCCCATATTCGTGTCAAGGTCGCCGCTCCACGGGGCCTGCTCCGCAATGTCGCTTGTTCAAGGGCTTGCCAGATGACGAAACTGACCTTCGGCTCGCACCCCTTCCTTCTGGGATTCGAGCAGCTTGAGCGCCTCGTCGAAAGGACCGCAAAGTCCTCGGTCGATGGCTACCCTCCGTTCAACATCGAGCAAACCAGCGAGCGAGGCTACCGCATCACGCTGGCGGTCGCAGGGTTCCGCGAGGAAGATCTCGCCATCACTCTCGAGGACCGGCAACTCGTGATCCGCGGTCGAAGCGGAGCGGAGGATGACGGGCGGGTGTTCCTGCACCGTGGTATCGCCGCGCGCGCGTTCCAGAAGGCCTTCGTGCTTGCGGACGGCGTCGAAGTGACCGGGGCCACCATGGAGAACGGGCTTCTGCACGTCGACCTCGCGCGCTCGGAACCGGACGCCGTGGTTCAGACCATCGCGATCAGAAAAGGCTGACGAGGTTCAGGCACATGAATACGAAATTCGATTTCGGACCAGAGACCGCAGACAGGATCGTCTACGTCCGTCCCATCGCCGTCGCCGACCTGCCGGAGGATATCCGGCGTCAGGTTGAAGGCATCCAAACGCTATACGCCGTCCATGCCGAGACGGGGGAACGCCTCGCGCTCGTACGTGACCGGGGACTTGCGTTCGTGCTTGCGCGCCAGAACGACCTTGCCCCGGTGAACGTGCATTGAACGCTGCCTGGCCGGTCGACTGGGTCGATGCGTTCGCGGACCGTGCGTTCGGCGGAAACGGGTGCGCCGTCGTCCACGATGGCGGCGTCCTCGATGACGAAACCTGCACCGCCTTCGTGCGTGAGACCGGTCTGACCGAATGCACCTTCGTTGCGCCGTCGTCCGAAGCGGACTGGCGTGTGCGCTATTTCATCGCCCGCAAGGAAATCCCCTTCGCGGGACACCCGACCGTGGCCACTGTCGCGTCACTTCGCGATCGAGGGCTGATCGGGGGCGACACGGTACGGCTTGAAACCCTGGCCGGCGTGGTTCCTGTCACGGTTTCGTCTGACGGCCTGGTGACGATGACCCAGAAGGCCCCGGAGTTCGGCGAGGAAGTCCCAGGGTCGATCGTCGCCGACGTCATGGGCTTGTCCTCCGGCGACATCGTCGGGACGCCGCAGATCGTGTCGACGGGCCTGCCGTTCTGCATCGCCGTGGTCAGGGATCACGATGCTCTGCGTCGCGCGCGGCTCGACGCCCCTGCGTTGGAGAGCCCCCCCGCGCAATTCGACGGCGCCGCGCATGATGTGATGGAGCCCTATCTCGTCACGCTTCGGGGCGCGACGGATGCGGGGCGGACCTTTGCCCGCCTTCTGATGGATCCCCCATCGCCACCCGAGGATTCGTTCACCGGCTCGGCGACTGGCGCGGCCGCGGCCTATCTCTGGTCCCGGGGGCTGATCGAACACCCGCGCTATGTCGCCGAACAGGGACATTGGATGGGGCGCCCGGGTCGCGCCGAAGTCGAGGTGCTCGGCTCGCGCGACGCGATCACGGGCGTCCGTGTCGCGGGTCGCGCGCACGTGCTGATGCGAGGCGAACTCCGCCTCTGATCGTCCCGGGGTCGGAAATGCCCTCGGGGGGCCGCCAGCCCCCTGAGGGTCGATCAGTCGAGGTCCCCACTGGGAAACCGGCGCATTCCGCGGGCTCAGGCCGCGATCAGGCCCATCGCTTCGAGCTTCAGCAGGACCTGCTGTGCGCAGTAATCGACATCCGTCCCTTCGGTATCCACGCGAAGCTCGGGATGTTCCGGGGCTTCGTAGGGGTCCGAGATGCCGGTGAACTCCTTGATCTTGCCCTCGCGTGCCAGCTTGTAGAGCCCCTTGCGGTCGCGCCGTTCGCATTCTTCGAGGCTGGTTGCCACATGCACCTCGACGAAGGCGCCGAAGGCCTCGATCATCTCGCGCACCGCGCGGCGAGTCGCGGCATAGGGCGCGATCGGGGCGCAAATGGCTATGCCGCCGTTCTTGGTGATCTCGGAGGCGACATAGCCGATGCGGCGGATGTTGATGTCGCGGTGTTCCTTGGAGAAGCCGAGTTCCGAGCTGAGGTGCTTCCGCACCACGTCGCCGTCCAGAAGCGTGACGGGACGCCCGCCCATCTCCATCAGCTTGACCATCAGCGCGTTGGCGATGGTGGACTTGCCGGACCCTGAAAGCCCCGTGAAGAACACGGTAAAGCCCTGCTGGCTGCGCGGCGGCGAGGTGCGGCGCAGCTCGCGCACCACTTCGGGGAACGAGAACCATTCGGGGATTTCCAGCCCCTCGCGCAGGCGGCGGCGGAGTTCCGTGCCCGAGATGTTGAGCACGGTCATGCCCTTCTCGACCTCGGCGGGCGGGAAGTACTGCGTGCGCTCCTGCACATAGACCATCTGCTTGAAGTCGACCATCTCGATGCCGATCTCGGCGGCATGCTGGCCGAACAGGTCCTGCGCGGCATAGGGGTCGTAGAAATCCTTGCCTTGGCTGTTCTTTCCCGGGCCCGCGTGGTCGCGGCCCACGATCATGTGGGTGCAGCCGTGGTTGCGGCGGATGATGCCGTGCCAGACGGCTTCGCGCGGGCCGGCCATCCGCATGGCGAGGTTCAGGAGCGACAGGTGCGTGGTGGCGGCGGGGTATTTGTCCAGCACCGCCTCATAGCAGCGGACGCGAGTGAAGTGGTCGACGTCGCCCGGTTTGGTCATGCCGACGACGGGGTGGATCAGCAGGTTCGCCTGCGCTTCCTTGGCCGCTCGGAACGTCAGTTCCTGGTGAGCGCGGTGCAGCGGGTTGCGGGTCTGGAACGCGACGATGCGGCGCCACCCCATCTTGCGGAAGAACGCCCGCAGCTCATTCGGCGTGTCGCGCCGGGCGCGGAAGTCGTAGTGGATCGGTTGCTGGATTCCCGTGATGGGGCCGCCGAGGTAGACCGGCCCCGCCACGTTGTGCAGGTAGTTCACGGCAGGGTGCGCCAGGTCGTCCGCACCGAAGACCAATTCGGCCTCGCGCACCTTGTTCGGCACCCATTTGTCGGTGACCGAGAGGATCGCGAGGATCACACCTTCCTGGTCGCGCAGGGCGATGTCCTGGCCCGGCTCGACGGTGGCTGCGAACTTCTCGGTGACGTCCAGCGTAACGGGAATTGGCCAGAGCGTGCCGTCGGCCGTGCGCATGTTCTCGACCACGCCATCATAGTCCGCCTCGGTCAGAAAGCCCTTCAGCGGGTGAAATCCGCCGTTCATCAGCAACTCGAGGTCGCAGATCTGGCGCGGCGTCAGGTCCCAGGAGGGAAGCTCGGCTGCCTCGGCCTTCAGTTTCTGTGCGCTGTCGTAGGAAACGTAGAGCTCGGGGATCGGAGCGAGGTTTGCAAGCGGCGTCATATCGTGGGGACCTTCTGATCGGGACCATGGCGGACTGCTGACCCCGCGCGGAGACATAGCGTGCGCGCGGCGCGCGCTTCAAGGCATCCCGAGCGACTGTTACGCAATTGAGGCAAACGAACCGTAAATCGCCGACTGCGCCGGAACAGAATCCCGCGCAGCCGAGGATCCATGGATGCCTGTCCTATTCGGCCGCGTCGGCCGGCGCGGCATAGGCGCCAATTGCGCGTGGCGCCTCGCCTTCCTGGGCGGCCAGAAAGCGTTCCGCTTCAAGGGCGGCCATGCATCCCATCCCGGCCGAGGTGACTGCCTGGCGGAACACGTGATCGGTGATGTCGCCTGCCGCGAACACGCCCGGAATAGACGTCGCCGTGGAATCGGGCCGCGTCACGACATAACCGCCGTGATGCGTCTCGAGCTGGTCCTTCACCAGATCCGAGGCCGGCGCATGGCCGATGGCAACAAAGAATCCGGCGCAGGGGACATCGCGTGTGTCGCCGCTGTTCACGTCGCGAATGCGCACGCCCGTCACGCCCGCGCCACCGGGGTCTCCCAGGACCTCCTCGACCGTGTGGTTCCAGATCACCTCGACCTTCGGGTTCTTGAACAGGCGGTCCTGCATGATCTTTTCGGCACGCAAGGTGTCGCGCCGGTGGATCAGGGTGACCTTGGTCGCGAAGTTCGTCAGGAACAGCGCTTCCTCGACCGCGGTATTGCCACCGCCGACCACAACGATTTCCTTGCCGCGGTAGAAGAAGCCGTCGCAGGTCGCGCAGGCCGAGACGCCGAAGCCCTTGAGTTTCTCTTCCGAAGGAAGTCCAAGCCATTTGGCCTGCGCGCCTGTTGCCAGGATGACCGCCTCGGCCGTGTAGGTGGTGCCGCTGTCGCCGTGGGCCACGAACGGGCGGGTCTGAAGGTCAAGCTTCGTGATGTGGTCGCCGATGATCTCGGCACCCATGGCGCGGGCATGTTCTTCCATGCGCACCATGAGGTCGGGACCCATGACATGTGTGTCCCCCGGCCAGTTCTCGACCTCGGTCGTCGTGGTCAGCTGACCGCCGGGCTGGATGCCCTGGATCAGGACGGGTTCAAGCATGGCCCTTGAGGCATAGACCGCGGCGGTATATCCCGCGGGGCCTGAACCAATGATCAGAACCTTCGTGTGGCGTGTCTGGCTCATATCCGCCCTCGCGACTGCTTGCTTGAGCATACCGATATAGACTGCGCCGGGCCCGCGTGAAACCCCCGCAAACCCGTGTTGTCCGTGGTGCAAAGTTGCGCAGATTTGAAACATTATTGCGCAAGACTTCGTAACACCGTAAGGTTCGAAAAGAATGAAGGGAACGCAGGGAATGCCCGGAACAAGACTCGACCCTATCGACAGGAATATTCTGGCCCAGCTACAGGCCGACGGTCGCATGACCAACGTGGAACTGGCTCGGCGCGTGGGCATATCTGCGCCGCCCTGCCTCAGGCGGGTGCGTACGCTTGAGGAACAGGGCTACATCAAGGGCTATCACGCCGATATCGATGCGCGCGAACTGGGGTTCGAGGTGCAGGTCTTCGCGATGGTCGGGCTGCATAGCCAGGCCGAAGCCGACCTGTCGGCATTCGAGGCCCGCTGCCGCGCATGGCCGCTCGTTCGAGAGTGCCACATGCTCAACGGCGAGATCGACTTCATCCTGAAGTGCGTCTCGCCCGATCTGTCGAGTTTTCAGAGGTTCCTGACCGAGGAACTGACAGCCGCGCCGAACGTGGCCAGCGTCAAGACGTCCTTGGTCATTCGGTGCGCAAAGGACGAGCCGGGTGTCCCCTTCGACGTCCTTGAGGAGCGGCTGGCCAGGATGGCCTGAAGCCTCTTTGGTTGGCAGGCCGGGGTGGTCCGTGGGAGCCCGCCCCGGCGCATGGCGTCAGGCGGCGCGGCGCTTCCGCGTCAAGTTCGAAGTGGTCGCTTGTGCTTCAAGGTCGGTTTCGAGGAGCCAGCGCATCCAGCGGCGTTGTTTCATCTGACGTTCCTGCCTGATTTCACTCAATCGCAAGTTTAACAACACCATGCGATTTGGGCTTCAGGATGACCGACATGCACTTTCGATACCCGTGCATTCGGTGCGCGATAGCCCCTATTGTTGTCCAGTTCCCTACGAAGGCAGGCCTGAGGTGCGATTGTTCGGGAGGCGGACACCCTCCGTTCATAGACGAGTCAAGTGTGTGGCAAAATTTGTTCCACAACCGGAAGGGCAACCTCTCGCCGGAATCTCAGAGCCGAATCGCCGAGATCAGTCGGCCGTAGTCGGCTTCCCGTTCGTGAACGCTGCGGCGATAGGAATAAAAGCGGACAGGGTCGGAATAGGTGCAGTGTCCCGTCCATTCGGCCATTCCAATACCGGCGTCCCGCAACCGCCGCAGGCCGTAGCCCGGAAGGTCGAAGTGCATGCGGTCGCCGGCCCCGCCGGCGAAATGGCGGGCGTTGTCGGGGTCTTCCGCCAGAAATCTGTCCAGAAACTCAGGCCCGACTTCGTAGGCGCGCTGGCTGATCGTCGGCCCGATCACGGCGACGATGCGTTCGCGTTCAGCACCGAGTGCCTCCATCGCCGAAACGGTCGCCTCCAGTACGCCCTCGATCGCGCCTTTCCATCCGGCGTGCGCGGCGCCGATCACGCCGGCGTCGCGATCGGCAAAGAGAACGGGTTGGCAGTCTGCCGTGAGGACGGCCAGCGCGATGCCGGGGGTCGCCGTAACGAGGGCATCCGCCTTCGGACGCTCGGCTGTCAACGGGTCGTTCACTTCGACGACGGTGGGCGAGTGTACCTGGTGCACCGTCGCGAGGCGGTCGGGCGAGACCCCCATGGCCTCGGCGACCCTGCGGCGGTTTATGGTGACGCACTCGTCCTGGTCCGACGAGCCGAGGCCGCAGTTCAGACCTGCGAAAATGCCCGACGACGCCCCGCCCTTGCGGGTGAAGAACCCATGCGTGACGGACGCGAGGGCCGGGGACCTGATGATCTCTAGCGTCATTCGAAACCGGGCGGCGGGCGTTGCCCAATGGGATGAAGCGCGATTGCCTTGAAGACCCTCCCCATTTCCTCTGGGTGGGTCAAGCGCCGGTGTGCGGCAACATGATTGTCGAGCGCGTCGCCGGAAAGCCGTGTCGCGAGCCGCCGGGCCCGGTCAGTGATCCCCAGCCGCTCCAGCAGCTCTCCCTGGGTCACCATTGGCGATGCCAGTGCAGGTGAGGCATGGCGCGCCACGGCCTCGAAATCGACATGGGCGGTCAGGTCGGCCTCGCCAGGGTGGGCGAGAGGGTCGTCATAGGCGTGACCTCGCGCCGCCTGGAGCGTATCGCCAAGCGACCTCCAGTCGCCATAATCGACGATCAATGCGGCGCCGCCGAAGGTGGCGATCCGTGTTCCGATCTCGGAGACGATGGCGCCGAGTGCCGGGCAGACCTCCACGATGTCGCCCGGCCGGGTGTCGTGCCTGCGGTGGGCGAGTATGGACAGATCGGTCGGCGCCGACAGGCCGAAGGCCAGCCTTCCTTCGGAAAGCCCGACATGCCGTTCGGACCAGCCGTCAGCGCCCCGCAAGAATTGCCGGATGGGCAGCGCGTCGAAGAATTCGTTGGCCAGCAGGAACAAGGGGCCGTCAGGCAGGGTCGCAATGCTTGCGTGCCATGACGGAGAATAGGCGCCCAGGCACTTTGCCTGCTTGTCGCGCAACACCGGCGAGGCTTCGACCAGGTGAAGCTCGACAGCGTCGTGGAAGCCGGGAACGCCGCGCGTCGCCCGCAAGGCATCCGCCATCAGTGTCCCGCGGCCCGGTCCGAGTTCGGCCAGCACGAGCCGCCCCGGTGCGCCCTGGTCGAGCCAGGTTTGCGCCAGGCAAAGGCCGAGACACTCGCCGAACATCTGGCTGATTTCAGGGGCGGTCGTGAAGTCGCCGGCACGCCCCAAGGGATCGCGCGTCGCATAGTAGCCGTATCGCGGGTTCAGCAGGCATTCGGACATGAACTCCGAAATGCTGATCGGCCCGGTCTGGGCGATGCGACGCGCCAGTTCCTCGGCAAGCGGGGTCACGGCCGGCGCTTGGAGAGGAGCATCAGAGCCAGTCCGGCGGCGATCATCGGCAACGACAGGACCTGACCCATCGAGAGTCCGACTGTCTCGGTCAACCGAAGGACGTGGCCCAGCGGGTTTTCGGCCGTTATGTATTGCGCATCCGCCTGACGGAAGAGTTCCACGAAGGCACGGGCGGCTCCGTAGCCCGCGAGGAAGATGCCCGTCGCGAATCCAGGCCGCTTGAGCCCGCCACCGAAGGCGAACCCCAGGAGGATCGCCCCAAGCAGCAGACCTTCGAGCCCCGCTTCGTAAAGCTGCGACGGATGGCGCGCGCACGGGACGGGCCATGCCGGGCCGCAGTCCTGCGCGGCCGCACCCGGAAAGATGACCGCCCAGGGAAGATCCGTCGGACGGCCCCAGAGTTCGGCATTGATGAAATTCGCGATGCGGCCCAGCAGAAGACCCACCGGCGTCACGACGGCCAGCGCGTCTGCGAGCTGAAGCGGCGGGATCGACTGGCGGCGCGCGAAGATCAGGCAGGCGATCGCGACACCCAGGAAGCCGCCGTGGAAGGACATTCCACCTTCCCAGAGGATGGGAATCCTCCAGGGGTTCTCGAGGTAGTAGGCGGGCTGATAGAAGAGAACGTAGCCCAGCCGGCCCCCGAGTATCACACCGAGGACGACCGCAAAGACAAGCTCTTCGACCTGTGCCGGGGTCATTGGGGCGGCGTCGCCGGGCCAGAGCCGCGGGCGACGCACCAGTGCGACGACGAGGCGCCAGCCAATCAGGATGCCGGCGATATAGGCCAGCGCATACCAGCGCAGTGCGAATTCGAACCCGCCGACGGAGAACGAGACCAGCTCCGGCGAGAGGTCGGGAAAGGGAATGGCTGCCAGCATGTGTCCATGTCGCCGTGCCCTGCGGCGAAGTCAACCTTGTGCCGCAAGCGACATCGGCCCATATCTGCCCAAAGCCATTCGGAGTCAGGCCCATGCAGAGCCGCAACAAGTTCCTCGACGACATCTCGCAGCTCATGACCAACGCGATGGGCGTCGCCCAAGGTGCGAAGGACGAAGCCGAGACCGCGATGAAGGGTTGGATCGACCGGTGGATGGCCGATCGCGACTTCGTCACGCGCGAGGAGTTCGACGCCGTGCGCGCCATGGCCCAGAAGGCCCGCGAGGAGAACGAGGCACTGAAGGCGCGTCTCGATGCGCTGGAGCGCGCCGCCGAGGCGAAGGGCCGGGCGAAGCCGAAGGCGACCTGATCGCACGCCCAAGCGGCGTCAGGTGGTCCTCGCGGGCCCCACCAGTTGGGGCTCTTCCCGATTCATCCCCAACTTCGTGAGTCGGCGACTCACTTTGCGCTTTACAGGAGTCAGCGCATGCCCCACCATATCTAGTAAGGGCGTGGCCTGCGAACGCCCGCCCTTGTAAGCCACCCAGCTTCTGGTGGGTCAGAGCCCGCTTGAAGCTACAAGAAACGAGGCCGGGGCACATGGCGCTTTCAGAGCAGTATCTGAACACCGACGACCTTCATCCGATCGATATCGTCGAGACGCTTGCCGAGCACCACGAATGGGACTTCGACAGGGTCGCCGATGATCAGATCGCGATGGCGGTCGAGGGTCAGTGGCGGACCTACTCGCTGACGCTGGCATGGTCTGCCCACGACGAGACCCTGCGCCTGATCTGCACCTTCGAGATGGAGCCGCCCGAAGGGCGCCTGCCGCAGCTCTTCGAGGCGCTGAACCGGATCAACGACAGCTGCTGGACCGGCGCCTTCACATACTGGAACGAACAGCGCCTGATGGTCTGGCGCTATGGTCTGGTCCTGTCCGGCGGGCAGGTGGCGAACCACGATCAGATCGACCGGATGATCGGCGCGGCGGTCGGCACGGCCGAGCGGTTCTACCCGGCGTTCCAGCTGGTCACCTGGGGCGAACGCAGCCCGTCCGACGCGATGCAGGTCGCCATTGCAGAGGCTTACGGCCGCGCCTAGTCTGCCCCCCGCAAAGGGGGGGATTGCATGGACATGGAAGGCGTTCGCGACAGGGGCCTTGTGCTTCTGGGCTGTGGGAAGATGGGCTCGGCGATGCTCGCCGGCTGGCTCAAGGGAGGGCTGCCTGCCTCGTCTGTCACGGTTCTTGACCCCAACCCATCGGCGTGGGTCCAGGACCGCGTAGGGGATGGCCTGAGGCTGAACGCCGACCTTCCGGCAGATCCGGCCATCGTGCTGATTGCGGTCAAGCCACAGATGATGGCCGAGGCGCTGCCCCGGCTGAAGCCGCTGGGCGGCGGGACGACCCTGTTCCTCAGCATCGCGGCGGGCACGACCATCAGGCATTACGAGGATGTTCTTGGCGCCTCCACGCCTGTGATCCGGGCCATGCCGAATACGCCCGCAGCGATCGGGCGGGGCATCACCGCGATCATCGGAAATGCCCACGCGACGGCCGCTCATCTGGCCCTTGCCGAGGGGCTTCTGTCCGCGGTGGGGCAGGTCGTCAGGCTGGACGGCGAGCACCAGATGGATGCGGTCACGGCCGTCTCGGGTTCGGGTCCCGCCTATGTTTTCCACCTGATCGAGACGCTGGCGGCCGCCGGCGAGGCGGAAGGTCTTTCCCCCGAACTCTCCATGCAGCTTGCCAAGGCCACGGTTGCCGGAGCAGGCGCCCTGGCCGAACAGTCACAGGACACCCCAGCGCAACTGCGGATCAACGTCACCAGCCCGGCCGGAACGACGGCTGCCGCGCTGGAGGTGCTCATGGACGAGCAGACCGGGTTTCCGGCCCTTCTGAGACGTGCAGTGCATGCTGCTGCGGAACGGGGAAGGGAGCTTGGGGCGTGACGATCAGTTTCGACGATTTCCTGAAGGTCGACATTCGCGTGGGCCGCATCGTGTCCGCGGAGCCGTTTCCCGAGGCGCGCAAGCCGGCGATCAAGCTGCGCGTAGATTTCGGACCCGAGATCGGGGAGCGCAGGAGCTCGGCCCAGATCACCAAACATTATGCACCCGAGTCCCTGATCGGGCGTCAGGTTCTAGCCGTGGTCAACTTTCCGCCACGCCAGATCGGCAAGTTCATGTCCGAGGTTCTGGTGCTTGGCGTTCCCGACGCCGAGGGCGAGGTCGTTCTGGTCGGCCCCGGACACGACGTTCCGCTGGGAGGGAGGCTCTATTGACTGCCAAGGTCCTGATTACCCGCAACATGCCGGACACCGTGCTTGCAGCCGCGCGCGCCGAGTTCGACGTGACCGTGCGCGACAACACGCGCCCGATGACCGAGGACGAATGCGTGGAGGCGCTGCAAGGGTATGATGCTGTATTGCCGACGCTGGGCGATGCTTTCCGCGCGCCGGCCTTCGCGCGGGTTCCGCGCCCGCGGGTGAAGCTGCTCGCGAATTTCGGTGTGGGTTACAACCACATCGACGTGAAGGCCGCGAAGGCCGCGGGCGTCCTCGTGACGAACACGCCTGGCGCAGTCACGTATGCCACTTCCGACATCGCGATGACGCTGATCCTGATGGCGGCCCGGCGCGCGGGCGAAGGGGAACGGCTCGTCCGGTCAGGCAAATGGGAGGGGTGGCACCCGACCCAGATGCTGGGGCTTCATGTTACCGGAAAGACCGTGGGCATCATCGGGATGGGGCGGATCGGCAAAGCCATTGCGCGGCGCTGCCACTATGGATTCGGGATGAAGGTCGTCTTTGCGAACCGCTCTCGCGTCGCCGACCCGGGGCTGCCGGCTGAACAGCTTGCGGACCTTGTCGCCGTTGCGCGGGCGGCGGATATCGTCGTCGTCGCGGTGCCAGGAGGCGCGGACACCCATCACCTCGTGGGTGCACCGGTCTTCGACGCGATGAAGCCGCACGGCGTCTTCGTGAACATCGCACGCGGCGACGTCGTCGACGAAGCGGCGTTGATCGCGGCGCTGCGCGCGGGGCAGATCGGTGCGGCGGGTCTCGACGTCTATGAGTTCGAGCCGAAGGTTCCGGCCGATCTCATGGGCTGCGAGAATGCGGTGCTGCTGCCGCATCTGGGGACCGCCGCGCTCGAGGTGCGGACGGCAATGGGGCTGATGGCGGTCGAGAACCTGAAGGCGCATTTCGAGGGTCGCGAGCTTCCGAACCCGGTGTAGCGGCGGGTGACGTGCTCAACGTGCCGGAGGAATGCGAGAGGCGATGGCCGCAGCGATGAGGGCGACCGACGACAACCCCAGATACATCGGCATCCACCCCGCGCTTTCGATCGCCTGGCCCAGGACCGGCGGGGCCGACAGGTAGCCGACATAGGCAAGCCCCGTGGCAAGCGCCAGCGCACGCCCGCGTTCGGCTTCAGCGTGGCGCTTGGCGACCGATCTGAAGACCGATGGTTCCACGGGGCCTATCCCGACCCCGGCAAGAAAGAATCCGATCAGCGCGATTTCGGGAGTCGGGGCGGCCCCGATGATCAGGAACGCGGGAAAGGCCACAAGGGCGAAGCGGGCGAGGATCACCATGTCGCGCAAACGCGTCTCGAACCTGTGCGCCAGGAGGCGCCCGGTCGTCAGGCCAAGCGTGATCGCGGCTGCGGCAAGGCCCCCTGTCAGAGGGGTGCCACCGAGCTGGCCCTCGACGTAGATCGCCGACCAGGCGTGGACGCCTCCCTCCAACGTCGCGCCCATCGCCGCCAGCGCACCCAGCGCCAGCAAGAGACCGCGCAGCCTGACCCGGCCGTCCGACGAGCTCGACGCGCCGGGACGCTGGTGTCGTCCCGCGTGATGTTCAAGCGCACCCGCCGCGAGAAAAGCCACTGCGATCGGAGGAAAGATATCCCCCGGGCCGGCGCCCAAGTCGCGCAGGTAACCGGTCGCGGCCGATGCGGCCAGCATCGCGAAAGGAAAGAGCGCGTGAACCCGGTTGAACAACCGAACTGCCAAGTCCTGTTCGATGCGCGCCACACGCATGTTCAGCGCGATGTCCAGCGCACCGGAGGCCGCCCCCGCCAGAAACAGCCCGGCCGCGATGCCCCAGACCCCTGTAGCAAGCCCAAGCAGGGTCATCCCGACCGCGAACGCCGCGAGGGATATCGGGATCGCCACGGCCTGGACGCGGTTCAGCACGCGGCCAAGAGCCTGCATGGCGAGGATACCGCCGATAGTCTGCGTCGTAAGAAGCAAGCCGAACCCTGCCGTGGACAGTCCGCTCGTGGCCTGGAAATCGGGAAAGCTTGCGACCGCCGAGCCCCAGTAAAGCCCGGCGACACCGTAGCCGCAAAAGATCGAGGCCAGTTGGACGCCCGGGCGGGCTGTCATTCTGCCACACGGTCCCCGACCGCCTCGCGCCAGTGGCGGCGGCACAGGCTTTCGTAGGACTCGTTGCCGCCGATGACCACCTGTGCGCCATCTGTGACGACGTTCCCGGCGGCATCTTTGCGGACGACCATGGTGGCCTTCTTGCCGCAATGGCAGATGGTGCGCACCTCACGCATCTCGTCCGCAAGCGCCAGAAGGGCGGCGGAACCGGGGAAAAGCTCTCCTCGGAAGTCTACGCGCAACCCATAGCACATCACTGGCAAGCCCAGTTCGTCGACGGCCCTTGCGAGCTGCCAGACCTGCGCCTTGGTCAGGAATTGTGCCTCGTCCACGAACACGCAGGCCACCGGGCCCTGTGCCTGTCGCGCCTGAAGAACCGCGAAGAGGTCGCTTTCCGCGTCGAACATGTCGGCCTGAGCGGCGATCCCGATCCGGCTGGCAATCCGCCCCTGACCGGCGCGGTCGTCCAGGCGCGCGGTCAACAGGTAGGTGACCATTCCCCGTTCGACGTAGTTGTAGGATGCCTGCAGCAACGACGTCGACTTGCCCGCGTTCATTGTCGAATAGTGGAAGTACAGCTTTGCCATGACCTCCGCGTAGCGCGGTCTGGTCAGGCGATTCAAGGGGGCGGACGCGGCCCGGGTGGTGGCAAACCGACTTGAAGGTCGGACCGCTCCGCAACATGGAATTCGCCGCTCCGACTTGCGAGGGACCAGAGCGGCGAACCCAACCGAACCGGCACCTTCCGCCGGAACTCGTACCCGCCCGATACCCGCGGGCCGAGTGCAAGGTTTGCATGTGGAAAAATCCCGAATAATGGGAAAAGAGAATGTGTTTTCCCCATCGAAAGTGACAGTCGTGGCAGGCTTTGAAGGCTACCTGAAAAAGCACACCGAGGAGTTGGTGAAGGACGTCGGAATCGAGGCTGCGTGCAGACTCACTGGGAAATCCAAGGCAACGCTGGGCCGATACTATTCGGACGCGGAAGAGCATGCCGACCGCTTCATGCCGATAGATGCTGTGGCTGCATTGGAGGCGGCGGCGGCGTTCCCGCATGTGACCGTAGCGCTCGCCGATCTGCGTGGCGTGACCCTGTCGCTGGAAAGCGCGACGCGCAACGCGGCTCGAAAGGGGGGCGTCAACCATGATGTCGTGGAGTTGAGCCAGAGGTTCGCGCAACTGATGGCCGAGTACCACGAGGCGATCCTGGACGGACGCATTTCGCAGAACGAGGCGCGTCGGATGCTGCGCGAGACAATCGCAATCCAGCAGGTTCTGGTCGAGATGAAGCTCAGCCTCGAGGCCGAGGTGGGAGCCTGAAGAGTGCGGGTGGGTGGGGGCGGACTGCCCCCACCTCGCGTCACATGCAGGCTTCGAACAGCGCGCGGGTGTTCTCGCGCGTCATCTTGACGGGATTGCCGCCGCAGGAGGGGTCCTCGAGCGCCATCTCGGTCAACTCGTCCAGTCGCGCGGCCTCGACCCCCATCGCAGACAGGTTCTGGGGAATCGACAGCTCGGACCGGAGGTCCATCACCCTGGCCCGGAACCCGTCGAAGCCGCCGCCGATCCCGAGATAGGCGGCCGCCCTGTCGATCCGGTCCTCGATGGCGGGCCGGTTGAAGTCGAGCACCATGGGCATCACCGCGGCGTTCGTCGTGCCGTGGTGGGTGTTGTAGACGGCGCCGACCGGATGGCTGAGCGAATGGATCGCGCCGAGGCCCTTCTGGAAGGCGACCGCACCCATGGCAGCGGCGCTCATCATGTGGGCGCGGGCTTCGAGGTTGTCGGGTTCGGCATAGGCCACCGGCAGGTTCTCGAAGACAAGCCGCATCCCCTCCAGTGCGATGCCCTGGCTCATCGGGTGGTAGAAGGGCGAGCAATAGGCTTCGAGGCAATGTGCCAGCGCATCCATGCCGGTACCGGCGGTGATGAAGCGGGGCATCCCCACGGTCAGCTCGGGGTCGCAGATCGTCACCGCGGGCAGAAGCTTCGGGTGGAAGATGATCTTCTTCTTGTGGGTGGCGGAGTTCGTGAGAACCCCCGCCCGGCCGACCTCGGACCCGGTGCCGGCGGTGGTCGGCACCGCCACGATCGGGGCGATCTTTGCGGCGTCCGCGCGCGTCCACCAGTCGCCGATATCCTCAAGCTCCCAGACGCTGATGGTCTGGTCGACCATCAGCGCGATCATCTTGCCGAGATCGAGCGCCGAACCGCCGCCGAAGCAGACGACACCGTCGTGTCCGCCTGCGCGGTAGGCGGCGATGCCGGCTACCATGTTCTTCTCGTTCGGGTTCGGATCCACCTCGGAAAAGACGGCCCTGCCCAGCCCGCCGGCATCGAGGATGTCAAGCGCCTGCGCGGTGATCGGCAGGCTCGCCAGCGCCCTGTCAGTCACGAGGAGCGGCCGCTTCATGCCCGCCGCCTTCACGTGGTCGGCAAGTTCCTTGATGCGGCCCGGGCCGAACTTGATTGCGGTGGGATAGGACCAGTTGGCGGTCTGGGCGGTCATTGTTTCACCTTGCGGAAGTGGTAGCTGCGGGGGCGTGTGACGGACTGATAGCCCAGCTTCGACAGACCGACGCCGCGGCCCGTATCCTTGCACCCGGTCCAGCAGATGGCCGGGTCGAGGTAGTCGGCGCGGTTCATGAAGACGGTGCCGGTTTCGATCCGCCGGGCGACGGCCCAGGCGCGCTCGGGGTCCTGGGTCCACAGGCTCGCCGTCAGGCCATAAGGCGAATCGTTCATCAGCCGCACGGCTTCCTCGTCATCCTTCACCGGCATGATCCCGACCACGGGTCCGAAGGACTCCTCGGTCATTACGCGCATCGAATGGTCCACGTTGACCAGGATCTGCGGCATGAGGTAGGCGCCGCCGTCGTCGGCGGGGAAGTTCTGCCGTTCGATCAGGGGCTTGGCACCGGCGGCCACGGCCTCGGCCGTCTGTTCACGCACGGTCTTCGCGAAGCGCGCGTTGGCCATCGGGCCAAGCGTGGTGTCGGCATCGAACGGGTTGCCCAGTTTCAGCGCGTTGACCCATTTCACGGACTTGTCGACGAATTCGTCGAAAAGCCCTTCGGCCACGTAGATCCGCTCGATCCCGCAGCAGCATTGCCCCGCGTTGTACATCGCGCCGTCCATCAGGACGTCGACGGCCCAGTCGAGGTCGGCGTCATCCATCACGTAGCCGGGGTCCTTGCCGCCGAGTTCGAGGCCGAGCCCGGTGAAGGTGCCAGCTGCCGCGCGTTCGATCGCCTGGCCGCCCGCGACGGAGCCAGTGAAGTTCACGAAGCCGAAGGCGCGCGAGGCGATCAGCGCCTCGGTCGTCGCGTGTTCGAGGACGACGTTCTGGAAAACATCGGCGGGGACGCCCGCCGCATGCAGAGCCTCGGCGATCCGTTCGCCGACCAGAAGGGTCTGGCTGGCGTGCTTCAGGATGACCGAGTTGCCTGCGATCAGCGCGGGCACGATCGTGTTCATCGCCGTCATGTATGGGTAGTTCCAGGGCGCGATGACGAAGACGACGCCGTGCGGCACGAATTCCACGCGCCGCTGGAAGCGGTCGGTTTCCTCGACGATCATCGGGGCGAGTGCCTCGGCCGCGACACTGGCCATGTAGTCGGTGCGTTCATTGAGGCCGCCGAATTCGCCCCCGTAACGGATCGGGCGGCCCATCTGCCAGGCCAGTTCCTCCACCACGCGGTCCTTCATGCCGTTCAGCCGCTCGACGCCTGCCTTGACCAGCGCGATGCGCTCGTCCAGGGGCCTCGCCGCCCAGCCCGGCTGCGCCGCCGCCGCCCGCGCGGCGGCGGCCATCGCGTCGTCACGGCTCAGGGCCGGACGCTCGGCATAGACCCGCCCGTCGACGGGCGAGACACATTGGATCATCTTCGTCATTTCATCCTCACTCGGGCCTTGGCGGCCCCCTAGGCGCGTTCCAGTCCGCGCTTCACTTCCCAGTCCGTCACCACGCGGTCCTGTTCCTCTATCTCCCACAGGGCGGCGCGGTGGTAATGGTCGATCACCCCGTCGCCGAATGCCGCGCGAAGCATCTTCGACTTGCGCAAGAGTTCGGCTGCTGTGCGCAGGTTTTTCGGAATCTCGCGCACCCGCCCCGCGTGGTAGATGTCGCCCGATACCGGCGGCTCCAGTTCCATCTTCTTCTCGATGCCGTCAAGCCCCGCCGCCAGGAGCGCCGCAGCGGCCAGATAAGGGTTCAGGTCTGCCCCGCCGACGCGGCATTCCACGCGGATGGCCTTGGTCCCCTCGCCGCAGACGCGGTAACCCGCGGTGCGGTTGTCGAGGCTCCAGACCGCCTTGGTCGGGGCGAACATGCCCACGCAGAAACGCTTGTAGGAGTTCACGTAGGGCGCGAGGAAATAGGTGATGTCGGAGGCGTGGGCCAGAAGCCCCGCCATGTAGTGCCTCATCGTGTCCGACATGCCGTGGGGGTCGGATTCGTCGCGGAAGGCCGGCTTGCCATCCAGCGTCCAGAGCGACTGATGCACATGGCTTGATGATCCCGCGCGGCTGGTCGCATACTTGGCCATGAAGGTCAGGCCGCGCCCGTGCTGGTGGGCGATCTCCTTGCAGCCGGTCTTGACGATCGTGTGGTTGTCGGCGGTATCGAGCGCATCCGAATAGCGGACATTGATCTCCTCCTGCCCGGCCTCGGCTTCGCCCTTGGAGTTCTCGACGGGAATGCCCGCGCCATAGAGCCCGTTCCGGATCGCCCGCATCAGTGGCTCTTCCTTGGTCGTGCCCATGATCGAATAATCGGTGTTGTAGCGGCCCAGCGTCTGGAGGTCGCGATAGCCTTCGTCGAACATCTGGTCGAAGGACTTGTCGAACACGAAGAATTCCAGTTCGGTCGCCATCATCGGCTTGAATCCGAATGCTTCGGCACGCTTGACCTGCCGCTTGAGGATCGCTCGCGGCGAATGCGGCACCTCTTCATGCGTGTGGTGGTCGAGCACGTCGCACAGCACCATCGCCGTGCCGGGAAGCCACGGGACGCGTCGGAGCGTCGTCATGTCGGGCTTCATGACGTAGTCGCCATAGCCCTTTTCCCAGCTTGTCGCGTCGTAGCCCTGGACCGTGTGCATCTCGATGTCGGTGGCAAGGAGGTAGTTGCAGCAATGCGTCTCCTCATGGCCGCTTTCCACGAAGTGAACGGCGTGGAACCGCTTGCCCTGAAGCCGTCCCTGCATGTCGACGATGCACACCAGGACGGTGTCGATTTCCCCTGATGAGACGGCCTTCTTCAGTTCCGCGAAGCTCAGATTCCCCGGCATGTCCTTCCCCCTGCATTTGCAGGCGGGCGCCCATCCAGGCGCCCGCCGATCCGATTGCTTTCCGACGCTCAGCCGTAGCGGTAGGGCGGTCCTGCCTTCCGCATGACGTCGTTGTATTGCTTGATGATCGCCACGACCTTGGCCTTCGTCTCGCTTTCCGCGGCGATTTCGTCCCAGAAATTGGCCGCGGCAGCGTCGACCTGTGCCCATTCCTCGTCCGGGATCGTGGTCAGCTGAAGCTTGCCGCCGTTGATCCGCAGGTCGGCTTCGCCCGCCCAATACCAGTGCTGGCGATAGTAGTGGCTCTGCTCGAAGCAGACCTTCAGCAACTCCTGCAGGTGCGGCGGAAGGGCGTTCCAGCGCTCCTGGTTGGCGAAGAAGTGGCCGATCCAGGCGCCCGAGATGTTGTTGGTCAGGAAGTAGTTGGTCACGTTCGACCAGCCGACCGTGTAGACCTCGGTGATGCCTGACCAGGCGATCCCGTCAAGCTCTCCTGTCTGCATGGCGACCTCGATGTCTTCCCACGGCAGGGTGACGGGGATCACGCCGAACTGCGCAAGGAACCGACCCGCGGTGGGGAAGGTGAAGACGCGCTTGCCGTTCAGATCGGCCAGCGAGTTGATGGGGTCCTTGGTCGAGAAGTGGCAGGGGTCCCACGACCCGGCCGAGATGTGCTGCACCCCGACCTTGGCGTATTCTTCCTTCCAGATCTGGTCGAGCCCGTACTTGTAGAACAGCGCTGGCACATCGAGCGAGTAGCGGAGCGCCAGCGGGAAGTAGCCGCCGAACACCGTCACCTCGGTGGGCGAGGCCATCGAGTCGTCGTCGGACTGCACCGCGTCGATCGTGCCCGCCTGCATGGCGCGGAACAGCTCGGCCGTCGGCACCAGCTGGTCGGCGGTGTAGAGCTCGATCTCCATCTGGCCTTGCGCGATCAGGTTGAAGCTGTCGATGGCAGGCTTGATCACCTGTTCGGCCAGCGCGGGGCCGGCGTATGTCTGAAGACGCCACTTGATGGGCGCTTGCGCTTTCACAACGGCAGGCGCAGCCAGCGCCGCAGCGCCGCCCACCGCCCCGGTGGTGAGGAACTTCCGTCTGGTCGTCATGGTCTTACCTCCTTCTGTTGCGGCCTGTCGGCCAGGGTGCAGGTCGGGGGCGGTTCGTCCGCCCCTCGCTCGTCATCTCGAATAGACCGCCTCGGGCAGCCACAGGGCGATCTGCGGAAACGCCATCACCAGTGCCAGCCCGACGATCATCACCCCGACGAACGGGATAACGGACAGGTAGATGTCCCTCAGCCGGAATTCGGGCGGCGTCATCGCCCGCATGAGGAACAGGTTGTACCCGAAGGGCGGGGTCAGATAGGCGATCTGACAGGTGATCGTGTAAAGAACACCATACCATATCAGGTCGAAGCCCAGCACGCCGACCAGTGGCACGTAGAGCGGCGCGACGATCACGAGCATCGCGGTGTCGTCCAGGAACATCCCCATGATGAGGTAGGACAGCTGCATCATGATCAGGATTTCCCACGGGCTCAGCGCCAGCCGGTCCACGAAAAAGCCCTCGATCGCGCGCACGGCGCCCAGCCCGTCGAACACCGCTCCGAAGGTCAGCGCGGCCAGGATGATCCACATGAACATGCAGGACACGGCCAGTGTGGACCGCGTCGCGACCTCGAAAACCTCGCGCGTGAAGCGTCTCTTGAGGACGGCGGCGCCGACGGTGGTCAGCGCGCCAACGACCGAGCTTTCCACCAGGCTCGTGTAGCCCATGACGAAGGGCACCATCATCGCGGTGAAGATGAACAGCGGCAGAAGCCCCGCACGCAGCAGGCGTATCTTCTCGGACCGCGGGATTTCGGCGCGCTCGGCCTCGTCCAGGGGCGGGCCAAGCTCGGGTTGCAGGCGGCACCGGAGCCAGATGTAGACAACGAACATCGTCGCCATCATCAGCCCCGGCAGGACGCCTGCAAGCCAGAGCTGCCCGACCGGCTGCCGTGCGATCATGGCGTAGAGAACCAGCACCACCGACGGCGGGATCAGGATGCCAAGGCTGGAGCCTGCCTGGATGACGCCGGTGATCATCTGCTTGTCGTAGCCCCTCCTCAGGAGCTCGGGCAGGGCGATGGTCGCGCCGATGGCCATGCCCGCGACCGACAGGCCGTTCATCGCCGAGATCAGCACCATCAGCAGAATGGTCCCGATGGCCAGGCCCCCCGGCACCGGCCCGAACCAGACGTGGAACATCCGGTAGAGATCGTCGGCCAGCCGGCTTTCGCTCATCACGTAGCCCATGAAGACGAACATCGGCAGCGTCAGCAGCGGATACCATTTCATCAGCTTCATCGCCGCCCCGAAGGCCAGCCCTTCGCCGCCGGCCCCCCAAAGGACAAGCGCCGCCACCACTGCGACGAAGCCTATGACGCCGAAGACCCGCTGGCCCGTCATCATCATGACGAGCATCGAGGTGAACATGAGGATGGCGATGGCCTCGTAGCTCATGCGATCTCGACCCCGCGGATCGCTGCAATGTCGCGGATGAACATGGCGACCGACTGAAGCAGCATCAGCGTGAAGCCCAGGCACATGATGACCTTGATGGGCCAGAGATAGGGCCGCCAGGCACTGGGATTCCGTTCCCCGTACTGGAGCGAATAGACCGTGCTGTCGACCGCTCCCCACAGCAGGACGAACAGGAAGACCAGCACCATCACGATGGTGAAGGCGTCGAACCACGCCTTTCGCACGGGCGACCAGTCGGCGTAGAGCAGGTCCATCCGGACATGCGAGCCCAACTGCATCGAATAGGGACCGCCCAGCACGTAGTAGGCCACCATCACAAACTGCGCCATTTCAAGCGTCCAGAGGGAAGGGTTGATCGGAAGGCCCACGTCTCGGCCGATCTTGGTGATCGAGGACCACAACAGGATGCCCATCAGCACGAACAGCAGATACATCGCGAAGCGGCCAATGCGGTAGTTCACCGCTTCGACGATTTTCACGAATGCGAGTGTCCAGGCCGGCATCCGATCAGACCCCGACTGTTGCCCGTTCGGGCGTGAGGCGCGCCAGCGCTGCGGACAGGACGTCCGCCAGAGTCTCCGCCATCTTGTCCTGCATCTGAGCCGTTGCGATCAGGTCGTTGCGTATTTCCAGCATCACGTTTCTGAGGCCATAGGGCGTCGCGTGCAGCCGCAGGGTATGGGTCACGCCGTCCGCGGCGTCATAGGGTTGGTTCATCGCGACGTTCAGATCGGTGCGTGCCTGCGCCTCGATCAGCACCGCCTGTGCCAACGCCGGATCGGCGTCGTGGATCACGCCCAGCTCCACGGCCCGCGGCGTCCCGTGCCAAATGGGGGTGAAGCTGTGGACCGTAACCAGAACGGGTTCGAGGCCGACTGCCAGCCGTCGCGCAACCAAGCCGTGCAGACGCTGGTGGAACGGAAGGTAGAGTTCCTCGGTCCTGCGCAGGCGTTCTTCAAGCGGAAGCGCGACGTTGCCGGGGATGTCGAAAGTCTCGCTGCGCGCTGTCATCGCCGATGGCGCGTTCGGAGGGCGGTTCAGATCGTAGGCCAGTCGCGACTGGCCCGCGGTGATCAGGGGTGCGCGCAGGCGCCGGGCCAGCCCTCGTGCCAGACCCTCTGCGCCAGGGTCCCAAGCGATATGGGCCGTTCTTGCCGAAGGCGCGAGGCCGAGCGTCCCGAGCCGCGCGGGAAGCTGGGCCGAAGCGTGCTCGCAGACGACCAGAACCTGTCCGGGCGCATCTTCGTCGGTGACGTAGACAGCGGCGGTCGGATCATGGGTCTGGTGCGTCATGAAGGGGCTGACTCCGGGACTCGGCCCTCCAAGGCTCGTTCGCGCGGGGCGCTTCTGTCAACATCTTTCCGCTCGCAAGAATCCTGTTATGAAGTATTCTGTGGACTGGTGCCCGGCGATTGGGCACGGGCCGGAGGGTGGCCATGCGCAGCAAGGCAACGACCCATGAAGAGCTTATCCGCTCGGCGTTCGACAGCCTGACCCGGGCCGAACGGCAACTGGCCAGTCATATCCTCAGGCACTACCCGATGGCAGCGCTGGGCTCCATCACGACGCTGGCGAAATCCGCCGGGGTGTCTACCCCGACCGTCGTGCGACTGGTGCAGAAGATCGGATTCAAGGGCTACCCGGACTTCCAGGCGGGGTTGCGCACCGAAGTCGAGGAGCGCCTGATCTCTCCCCTCGTCAAGCACGACAGGTGGGCGAGTGCAGCGCCGCAGGGGCATATCCTGAACGCGTTCGCCGAGTCGGTCGTGTCGAACCTGCACGCGACACTCGGTCAGGTCGATCCGGCCGAATTCGACGCGGTGTGCCACCTCTTGGCCGACCCGGCGCGCCATGTCTATGCGATGGGCGGGCGGATCACGCATGCGATCGCGGATTACTTCATTACGCATATGCGTGTGATCCGCGAAGGGGTCTCGTTGATCTCGGACACATCGAACACCTGGCCGCCGGCACTTCTGGATGTGGCCGAAGGCGATGTGTTCCTGGTCTTCGACATCCGGCGCTACGAGAATTCCGTCCTGCAGGTCGCGGAGGTTGCTCGCGAACACGGGGCCGAGGTCGTGCTGATTACGGACCAATGGGTCTCGCCCGCGGCCGAGCTGGCGCGCTTTAGGTTCTCGGCCCATGTCGAGGTTCCGTCGGCGTGGGATTCGACCGTTTCGGTGCTCGTCCTCGTCGAAACGCTGTTGGCCGGCGTACAGCGGTTGACCTGGGAAGAGACCCAGGGACGCATGAAGCGGCTCGAGGATCTCTACGCCCGCACCCGGTTCTTCCGGCGGCGCTGATCGCGGGGTTAGCCGGCCCAGGGGCCGTGATGGATCCCGTCCTCATCGATGCGCTCGAACCCGTGGCGACCGAAATAGTCGCGCTGCGCCTGGATCAGGTTGGTCGTCCCGCGAGCCGTCCGAAGCGTCTCCGCATAGGCGAGCGCCGCAGACAGCGCAGGCGCAGGAACCCCGCCCATTGCAGCAGCGGTCACGGTCCTTCTTAGCGCGGGCAGCGCATCTGCCAGGCGCGTGGAGAACGTCGGAGCAAGGGCCAGAACGCCATGCGGTACGCCCGATCGGAAGGCGTGGGCGATGTCATCCAGCAGGACCGACCGGATGATGCAGCCTGCGCGCCAGACCTCGGCGGTGGCCGCCCGATCGATCGCCCAGCCATATTCCTCCGACGCGGCAGCAATCAGCGTGAATCCCTGCGACAGGGCGAGTATCCGCCCGGCAAGCAGGGCCTGTTCCAGGTCGCCTTCGGTCGGAACGGGCATGCGGGGACCCGATGCGGGCGGAAGAATGCCCGCACCCTTGGCCCGCGCATCGGACAGGGCAGACCACGACCGCGCCGCGACTGCAGCTTCGATGATCGTCGCGGGAACGCCAAGGGTTTGCGCTTCGACCGCAGTCCAGCGGCCGGTGCCCTTCTGGCCTGCACGGTCTGCGATCACATCGACGACGGGACGACCGGTCGCGGGGTCGTCCGTCGTCAGGACGGCAGCCGTGATCTCGGTCAGGTAGGCGTTCAATGGACCTTCGTTCCAGGTCGCGAAGACCTCTCCGATAGCGTGTGCGCCCCGTCCTTCCGAACGCATCAGACCGTAGATCTCGGCGATGAGCTGCATGTCGGCGTATTCAATGCCGTTGTGCACGGTCTTGACGAAATGTCCGGCGCCGTCTGGACCCAGAAGAGCCGCGCAGGGCTGGCCAGCGAAGCGGGCGGCGATGGCTTCGAGAATGTCCGAGACCGCGCCCCATGCATCCGGCGTCCCGCCCGCCATCATCGAAGGACCATGGCGCGCGCCCTCCTCGCCCCCCGAGACGCCGAGGCCGAGGAAATGGATGCCCTTGTCGGATAGAGCGGCCGCGCGCCGGCGCGTGTCGTGGAAATCAGCGTTGCCTGCATCGACGATCACATCGCCGGGCGCCAGGAGAGGAACGTATGCCTCGATCTGGTCGTCGACCGGCTTGCCGGCCGGCACCATCAGCAGGACGACCCGCGGCGGCTGGAGAGCCGCAACCAGTTCCTCGGCAGTTTCGGCACCACGCAGCCGCTCGGCCAGGGAGCCGGCCTCGGTCAGGAATTCGCCGATACGTGCAGCCGTCCGGTTGGTCACGGCGACGTCGAAGCCCTTCTCGGCCATGTTCAGCGCAAGCGCCGACCCCATGGTGCCCAGCCCGACTAGCCCGATGCGTGCCTTGTCCATGCGAAAACCTCCGCTACCAGGGGCAGCTTAGCCGCGGCAGCGACGGCGACAAGGCTTCACACCCCGAGGCACCACCTGAGGATCGCCTTCTGGGCGTGCAGGCGGTTCTCGGCCTCGTCGAAGATGACCGAGTGCGGGCCGTCCATCACCTCGCTCGTCGCCTCGTCGTTCCGGTGCGCGGGCAGGCAGTGCATGAACAGCGCGTCGGGCTTCGCATGGCCTATCAGGTATTCGTTCACCTGATAGGGCCTGAGCTGGTTGTGGCGCCTCTCCCGTGCGCTTTCCGGGTCGTGCATCGAGACCCAGGTGTCCGTCACCACGAGGTCGGCCCCGGCGACCGCCTTGACCGGATCGCGCTCGATCGTGACCGGGCGGCCCTTCGACTTGGCGAGATCGAGCCATGCGCGTTCGGGGTCGAGCGTCTCGGGGCCGGTGAAAGTCAGGTCGAAACCGAACTGGACACTCGCGTGCACGAAGGAAGCGAAGACGTTGTTGCCGTCGCCGGACCAGACGACTTTCCGCCCGGCGATCGGCCCGCGATGCTCTTCGTAGGTCATGACGTCGGCCATGATCTGGCAAGGATGCGTGCGGTTCGTCAGGCCGTTGATGACCGGGACGGTAGCGTGCTCCGCCATTTCCAGAAGCGTCGCCTCCTCGAACGTCCGGATCATGATCAGGTCGACATAGCGCGAGAGCACCCGAGCCGTGTCAGCGATGGTTTCGCCATGGCCGAGCTGCATTTCCTTGCCCGACAGCACCATGGTTTCGCCGCCCATCTGGCGTACGCCCACATCGAAGGAAACGCGGGTGCGGGTCGAGGGTTTCTCGAAGATCAGCGCGACCATGCGGCCCGACAGCGGTTGCTCGTCGTCGGGGGCGCCCTTCGGGCGGCCCTTCCGCGCGGCCTTCATGGCGAGCGCGCTGTCGATCATGCCCCGGAGCGCGGCGGGGTCGGTGGTGTGGATGTCAAGGAAGTGCTGCATCGGGGTGTCTTTCGCGGGATCCGGGGGAGAGGGGGCGTCTGCCCCCGTCGCCTGATGGCAGCAACCCCCGAGAGTATTTCGGAACAAGAGAAGTCAGGACGGGCGGAACTCCATGACGATCACCGGGTCGCCGTCCTCGCAGGGCAGAACCCGGTCGCCGACGAAGCCTGCTCGTCGGTAGGCGCGGACGGCGCGTTCGTTCGACGGGTCAGGATCGATGACGACGGCGGGATAGCCTTGCGCGAGAAGATCTTCGGCGCGCTGGCGCAGGTAGGCGCTCGCATGGCCGCGGCCGAGCATTGAAGGCTCGCCCAGGAAGGTGTCGACGGCCCGCGTGCCGGGTGGAAAGCCCGCGTAATGCGGCATCGGCCAGTGGTGGGCGGGGTAGTCCTGCACATAGGCGAAGGGGCGGCCGTCGTGGTGGACGATGCGCATGTCGGTCGGGCCGCTGTCGATGTCCTCGTCGATCAGCGCGATCTCGTCATCGGGGTCGCCCCACCAGGCGCGCACGTGCGGCGCGGCCAGCCAGCGGCGCAAGAGCGGGTAGTCGGCCCGCGTGACCGGCACGAAGGCATAGTCAGGCCGCGGCATCGGCCTTCACCTTGCCCGCCGCCCGGTCGAGCCGGTCCACCGCCTCGGCGATATCCGCATCTGAAAGGGTGAGCGGCGGAAGGATCCGCACCACGTTGTCGGCCGCCGGAACGGTCAGGACGAGTTCCTCGTAGCCAGCCTTGACCACATCCGTATTGATCGCGCGGCACTTCAGCCCCAGCATCAGTCCCTGGCCGCGGACGCCCTCGAACACGTCGGGGTGGGCAGCGACGAGACCTTCGAGCTTCTGGCGGAAAAGCGCAGCCTTTCGCCCGACCTCGGCCAGGAAGGCGGGGTCGGACACGATCCGCATGACGGCAAGGCCAACGGCGCAGGCCAGCGGATTGCCGCCATAGGTCGAGCCGTGGCTGCCCGCGGTCATGCCGCCGGCCGCCCGTTCCGTCGCCAGCACCGCGCCCAGCGGGAAGCCGCCCCCGATGCCCTTGGCGACCATCATGACGTCGGGCTCGACCCCCGCCCATTCGTGCGCGAAGAGGCGCCCGGTCCGACCCATGCCGCATTGAACCTCGTCGAGGATCAGGAGCGCGCCGGTCGTGTCGCAGAGGTCGCGCAGGCCCTTGAGGCATTGGTCGGGCAGGGTGCGGATGCCACCTTCGCCCTGGATGGGTTCGATCATGATCGCTGCCGTGCGCGGGCCGATGGCGGCACGCAGCCCGTCGTGGTCGCCCCATCTGACATGCACGAAGCCCGGCATGAGTGGGCCGAAGCCCTTGACCATCTTCTCCGACCCGGCGGCGGCGATGGCACCGGTCGATCGGCCGTGAAAAGCCCCTTCGAAGGTGACGATCTCGGTCCGGTCCTCGCCTTTCTCGTACCAGTATTTCCGCGCCATCTTGATGGCGAGCTCCGCGGCTTCGGTCCCCGAATTGGTGAAGAACACCGTGTCGGCGAAGGTCGCCTCGACCAGGGCGTCGGCGAGCGCCTGCTGTTCCGGGATGCGGTAGAGGTTCGAGACATGCCAGAGCTTGCCGGCCTGCTCGGTCACGGCCTCGACCAGCGCGGGGTGCGCATGTCCCAGCGCGTTGACCGCGATGCCCGCGCCGAGGTCCAGGAAGCGTCGTCCGTCGGTCTCGACCAGCCAGCTGCCTTCGCCCTTGACGAAAGTCAGGGGCGCACGGTTGTAGGTGGGAAGGACGGAGGGGATCATGACAGGTCCTCGGGGTCTGGAAGGCCAATGGGTGCCTGAGGCGGCTGGCCGAGTCAACGATGTGGGGGGTGTGCGCGACGGGCGCGCGGGATCGCGAGCGTCAGACGCAGCGGCGTCGGCGCGACAGGACGGAGTATGCAGTCTTGGCGATCATGCCGCCCGATTAGGGAATTCGGACCAATTTGTCCATCCGCTTCTCGCGCCGGTGCTAGGGTTTGAGCCGGTATCCCCTGCGGAACCAGAACCAGCACAGCCAGACGACTGCTGCCGTGAATGCCCCGCAGACGGCCAGGCCGAGCCAGGGCGAGCTGTCCGATGCGCCGATGAAGCCGTAGCGGACCCCGTCGATCAGGTAGAAGACGGGATTCCAGTGCGTCAGGGTCTGCATCGTCGGCGGCAGGGTTTCGATGGAATAGAATGTGCCAGACAGGAACGACAGCGGCGTCACCACGAAGTTGGTGATTGCGGCCATCTGGTCGAACTTGTTGGCGAACACCGCCGCGACGATACCGAGCGCGCCCAGCATGACCGATCCCAGCAGAATGAAGACGAGCGCCCAGACAGGGTGAGCCACCGTCATTCCGAGAAAGAGGACCATCATCACCAGGATGACTCCGGCAACCACCAGTCCGCGCCCGACCGCACCGGCGAGGTAGCCCAGGACCAGCTCAAGGGGTGACAGGGGCGGCATCAGGGTGTCGACGATGTTGCCCTGGACCTTGGCGATCACGATCGAGGAGGAAGTGTTGGCGAAGGCATTCTGGATGACGGTCATCATCAGGATGCCTGGGGCGAGGAACTCCAGGAAGGGAACCCCCATTACCGGCCCGCGCGACGGTCCGATGGCAAGTGCGAACACCGCCAGGAACAGTGCCGCGGTCATCAGCGGTGCCAGAAGCGTCTGCGACCATACCGCAAGGAACCGCATGACCTCGCGTCGGGCCAGCGTGTAGAGTCCGAGCCAGTTCCAGCGTCCGAAGCGCCGTTCGCCCAGTCCGGTGATCGTCGGCATGGTTTCTCCTTTGTGCGACTTGTATCCGGCGTGGGTGAAGGATTAAATAGCCCTCCACCGGAAAACTCCTGGGCAGGACGTGCCGCGCGGTGCGCGGACCCTGCTTCTGTCATGTTGGGGGAAGGCATGTCCTGGACGGACGAACGCGTCGAGCTTCTGAAGAAGATGTGGTCGGAAGGCCAGTCCGCAAGCCAGATCGCCAAGGAGCTTGGCGGGGTAACGCGCAATGCCGTGATCGGAAAGGTCCACCGCCTGGGCCTGTCGAACCGGGCCGGCGCCCCGATCAGCGATGAGCCGGAAGCGCCGGCTCCCGCGCAGGCTGCCCAGCCCGTGGCCGAACCTCCGCGGGCCGAGGCTCGGCCGAAGCCCACGTTGGTGCGCCCCGACCCCGAACCGGTCGAGGATCGGCCCGCTCCTACACCCTTGCCGGTCCGCAAGCCCTTTGTCGCGGGACAACCGCTCCCGCCCCAACCTTCGGCGAACGAGATCAGCCCCGAGGCTCTCGCCTCGGTCCGAGAGGTCGAGAAGAAAGCCCGCCGGCTTACCCTGATGGAGTTGACCGAGCGGACCTGCAAGTGGCCCATCGGCGACCCGGCGACCGAGGACTTCTGGTTCTGCGGTCTTGCTGCGCAGCCCGGGAAGCCATACTGCGAAGCTCACGTGGGCGTGGCGTTCCAGCCGATGAGCTCGCGCCGCGACCGGAAACGTTGATCGGCATCGTCGTCACGGCCCTTCCGCGCGAGGATCGGGCGGTCTATATGGCCGCACATGTCGCAGAACCCGCCTGACCTTCGCCCCGATATCGCTCCACGCATCCGGATCGACGAGCCGTCCCGTGCGGGGCAGCCGACCATCGGCATGGTATCGTTGGGGTGTCCCAAGGCGCTGGTGGACAGCGAACGCATCCTTACGCGGCTGCGCGCCGAGGGCTACGCGATCAGCCCCGACTACCAGGGCGCCGACGCGGTTATCGTCAACACCTGCGGGTTCCTCGACAGCGCCAAGGCCGAAAGCCTCGACGCGATCGGCGAGGCCCTCCGCGAGAACGGTCGCGTGATCGTCACCGGCTGCCTTGGCGCAGAGCCCGACTACATCACCGGTGAACATCCACGGGTCCTGGCGGTGACCGGTCCGCATCAGTACGAGCAGGTGCTGGATGCGGTCCATGCGGCCGTGCCGCCGTCGCCCGATCCCTTCGTGGACCTCTTGCCCCCGGCGGGCGTGAAGCTGACGCCGCGTCACTACAGCTACCTCAAGATCTCCGAAGGCTGTAACCACAAGTGCAAGTTCTGCATCATCCCCGACATGCGTGGCCGCCTCGTCTCGCGCCCTGCCAAGGCGGTCTTGCGGGAGGCCGAAAAGCTGGTCGAGGCAGGGGTGAAGGAGCTTCTGGTCATCAGCCAGGACACGTCGGCCTATGGAACCGACTGGAAGGACCGCGCCGACAAGCACCCGATCGTACCGCTGGCGCGTGACCTGGGGTCGCTCGGCGCATGGGTGCGGCTGCACTATGTCTATCCCTACCCACACGTCCGCGAGCTTGTGCCGCTGATGGCCGATGGACTGATCCTTCCCTATCTCGACATTCCCTTTCAGCATGCGCACCCCGAGACGCTGAAGCGCATGGCGCGCCCGGCCGCCGCGGCGAGGACGCTGGACGAAATCGCCGCGTGGCGGGCGGTCTGCCCCGAGATCACGCTGCGCTCGACTTTCATCGTCGGCTACCCCGGCGAGACCGAGGACGAGTTCCAGACCCTTCTGGACTGGCTGGACGAGGCGCAGCTGGATCGCGTCGGATGCTTCCGGTACGAAAACGTCGCCGGGGCGCGGTCGAACGCCTTGCCCGACCATGTTCCTGACGAGGTCAAGGAAGATCGCTACGCGCGTTTCATGGTAAGCGCGACGTTGCGGCCCTATGCTGCGAGGCTTGACGGCTGGTTGAATCGCCATGGCATGAGGTCTTCGATACCGCTTT
>FWPV01000455.1_pt1 | contig 83572 bp, 68 predicted proteins | sample 2228371 | NCBI WGS metagenome assembly FWPV01 (sample SAMEA103939776, study PRJEB20133) | metagenome
AGCTGGGTATTTCGTCTCATAACCAGAAAAAAGGAGGACCCGTGCGTTATATCTCTGTGCTGGCTATTTTTGCCACGCTGACCTTTGCCGGCGTGGTGCCGGTGAGTCTGTCAATATCACCGAGCCAGTTGACGATAACCACCGAGGACAACTATGCGGTGGTGCATCTGAATTACCACCAGCCCGGTGTGGCGGTGCTTACCACCACCGAACCCGGACAGCCGCTGTTGCCGGTGCTTTCGGGTAATGTTTTGATTCCGCCCGATGCCCGGCTGGTTGCGGTGCGGGTAGAAGAGATGGAGTGGCAGGAGGTTGGCAGTGGCTTGCGCCTCTATCCGGTGCAGCCGATGCGACCGTTGTCCCGGTTTAATTCCGTTCCTTTTGTTGAGCCGGACCCGCTGGTTTATAGCAGTGATGTCGCCTATCCTGAGGAGATGGTCTGGTCGGTGCCCGCGGGTTCCAGGGCGGGTTTTAAGATCGCCGGGTTTTTGCTGTGTCCATTCCGTTACTATCCGGCGTCAGGCAGGCTTTTCTTGGCGAAGGAGATAAAACTGGCGCTGGAGTATGAGAACAACGCTGCACCGGTGGGAACGCTGACCCCCGGGCAGTTAGCCCTTTTCGGTGAGGATGTGGCAGAACTGGTGATTAACCGGCAGGATGTCAGGCGCTGGTCACCGGTGGTGGCGGAGATGGATGGCAATGAACTGGATGTGGTGATTGTGACATCATCCGCACTTGCGCCAGCGCTGGTCAATTTCCGCAACTATATCCGGAGCAAGGGCTACTTTACCGAGATTGTGCCCACCGAGACGATTTATGCCCGTTATCCCGGGCGGGACAATCCGGAGAAGATTCGCAATATGCTGAAGGAGGGGTTTACCACCCGGGGTTTGAAGTATGTAATTCTGGCGGGTGATGTCCAGCATGTGCCCTGCCGTTACGGGTATCTGCCCTATTCACCCTACAATGTGCCGGCAGACCTGTACTTCTCTGACCTGGACGGCACCTGGGATGCGAATAACAACAGCCAGTTCGGTGAATACTCCTATACCAGCTTTAACCCGGATTCGGTTGACCTTTATTCGGACATCATCGTCGGCAGGTTACCGCTGGATGACGCCAATCACTGTGCGCTGTTTCTGCATAAAGATACGCTCTATGAGCGGCATCCGGATACCAGTTATCTCCACAATGTGCTTTTGCCCTTTGAGGCGCTCTGGTCCAACATTGACTACTACGGCAGGATTGTGAACAAAAACATCGCTGTGGCGCTTTCCGGGATGGCAACCTGGCTGGTGGACTCGGTTTATAATATGACACCGAGCCAGTGTGTGACCAGTATCAATACTGGCAGGCACCTTTTCCACTTTGCCGGGCACGGCTCCTATAACGCGTTTGGCTCCACCTTCTCCACCTCCAACCTCGCCTCGCTGACCAATATAAACAAACTGACCATTGTCAATTCGATGGCGTGTGACTGCGGCAACTTTGATCAGTACGACTGTCTGGCAGAGGGGTTTGTTACCACCGCCAACGGCGGCGCGGTTTCCACCTGTCTTAATGCCCGTTATGGCTGGGGCGCACCGCCGACGATGGGTCCATCCGAGAACCTGTGTATGGAGTTCTACCGAAACTATATCAAGGGGATGACCCAGGGTCGTGCCTATGCGCTCGCCAAGGACTTTTATCGCAATGCCGCATTCAGTCAGATGACCTATCGCTGGTCGCTCTATGACTGGACATTGCAGGGTGACCCGACGATGTTGATGTGGCGGACCGCACCTCAGGCGCTTACCGTTGACTGCCCGGACACAATTCCGGCTGGCCCGCAGGTTCTGTCGGTTCAGGTTGCCTATGCGGGTTATGGTCCAGTCGCCGGTGCCCGGGTCGCGGTTCTCGCAGGCGAAGAAATTCTTGGCCGGGCGGTAACCAGTGCTGGAGGCAGGGCAGAGGTGGTTCTGCCCGCGCTGCCGGACAGCGGGACATTGAAGTTGGTGGTTACCGCACAGGACGGTGCACCGGTGACAAAGACCATTTATCCGGGCACAGGCAGGACGAGCCCGCTGGTTGTTTACCACCATCATGAGGTGGATGATGCGAATGGTAGACTGGATCCGGGTGAGGAGGTTGACCTGTTTATTGTTGTTGAGAATGCGGGCAATCTGGCTGGGAGCGGTGTGACCGCAACCCTGCGCTCTTTATCGCCTTATATCACAATAGTTGACTCCACCAGCAGTTATGGCACACTGGCGCCGGGGGATACCGGCCGGGGTGATGGTTATCGGGTGCGGGTCAGGGGTGACTGCCCGCATGGGGAAAGGACGGAGTGGACACTGGTCGCGCGTGCTGGCAGTGATGAGTGGCGCACCAATTTTGAAATTCCCGCGGGTATGCCCTATGCCCGCCGGGGTGTCTGGGCGGTGCACGACACCGCGGGCTTTGTTATCGGCGTGTGTGCCAACGGTGGTATTGGCACAACCACCTGGCGGGGTGAAGGTCTGGGCTTTATCTATCCCAAGAGCCGCCAGTGGTCATCTTCGGCGATGATGCATGGTTCGTTCCTGTTGGGTGTTGCAGAGCCGGATACGGTCTGGGTCGCGGACAACTACTACGGGGTGCCCTGGCAGGTGACACCGCAGGATTTTGCGATTGTTGAGTCGCTGCAACCGGTCCTTCCACCGGAGTTTGGTGACCAGGAGTATGTATGCGTATTTTCTGACCAGCGTCATCCAGCGCCAAAAGGGTTAACGGTGACCCAGCGCAGTTTTGTCAGCGCCCGGCCGAGCCATAAGGATTTTATCATTCTTGAATACCGGATACACAACAATGATACCGTGCCGATAACCAACCTCTGGACCGGTGTTGCATGCGACTTCCGCACCGCACCCTGGAACTCAAACGATGAGAACGATTATGCTGGCACCGATTCCCTGCGCGGAATTGCCTATGTGAAGGCATCGCCCGAGACCTTGGCGCTCGGTGTCAGACCGATATATCCGGATGGCGCAACCTTCTTGGCAAATTGCGTAAATCACAATAGTTACATTCAGGACGGCTTTACCAAAGGCGAGAAGATGCGCTTCCTTGATGGTCGGCTGCGTTCAACAAGTGGTACAACAATTGGCAACTGGCATGCGCTTGCCTCTTCCGGACCATACACCATTCTGCCTGGTGATAGCCAGATTGTCGCATTTGCCATCTGCGGGGGCAGGACGGTCGCACAGATGAGCGCGAGTTCTGACACCGCGTTCGAATGGTACGAACCCCGGGTCGGTATTGGAGAGAAGATGGGTGCGACGGCAACACTGCCGGGGATAACGGTTGCACCACGGATATTTACCCACAGCACAATGGTTAGTTATCAACTGTCCCGGGTTGAGCCGTTTGAGGTTCAGATTGCTGATGCGGCGGGCAGGGTTATTGAGCGGTTCACAATTAAGGGAAATGATGCGAGCGGGTGGTTCAGGTGGGCGCCAAAGGGTGAGCAGTTGGGCGTGTTCTTTATCTCGGTTGGCGGGCAGACCGAAAAGGTTTTGCGGGTGCGTTAGGTTAAAACGATAATTTACGGGCCCCCTTTCGGGGGCCCGCAAGGAGGAAGCTACCGGGATTAGCTCGGTGGTTCGCAGGAACAGGTCCCGGTTTACCTGTTCCCGGATGCTTTAAGCGGCGCGGGTCGTTTTTCTCCTTATTTAAACCCTCAACACCTGAATTTATTATTAGCAGGTGGTATGCCAGCAGGTTAAATTCAGGCTGTTTTTGCCTAAACTGTTGTTTTATTTAATATTGTACCGCCTGCTCGGTTATGGTGATAAAGTTTAATCTTTGCCTTTCTTGATAGACAATCATTTATATCCAGTTGATTGTTTGTAAGTTAAAGCGTGACAAAGATAAAGGGGCTGGTGAGATTTATCCGTTCCGTGCAGTCATTTTGAGTACCTGTTTACTGGTACCCTTGCGGGCCGAGGGGGTGAACAGAGTTATTCGGTCCGGTGTTGAGGGGTGACTGCAAGGGGTGGATTATTATGGATAAATGCCACCAGCCCCCAGGGTGTAGTGCCGGGCCCGGCGCCTGCCTGCGCGCTTTAGCGCAGAGGTGGCTCTGGTCAAAACATCCGCGCGTGCGGTAGTGCCAGTTTTGGCACCCGCACGGTGTCTGTTCGTTGACTCCCGGTAACTTCCACCTTAATGTGTCCATCCTATTAATTCAATGAGTTAAACAGCAAGTTATGTGCCAGTGTAGAAGGTAGGGTTCGATTTTGTAAGTTGTTAATATTTAGTTAGATAATTCCAGGAGCCGGCACCGCGTCAGCGGGTTGCTGATTTCTTTTAATGTGCAATTTAATGATAACTTCAAGATTAGCGTGACTTATGTAATGCGACCAGCTTTGGTTGGTCGCACAGCTGGGTGGTGGTTTTGTAATCCGGGCTGGTTTGTTTATCATTTTTATTTACAATGAGTTATGCAGGGGGTGGTTACGGAGAGAGTTTGGTTGAGGATAGAAGTTTTATTACCGGTCCGGTGGAGTCGGGTTTATGGGTAAAGATAGTTTGGCGCTGGATGAGTCGCCGGGCGCCGATTTTTTCCAGCCAGAAGGTTGTGGTGCTGTCCGGGGTTTTCAGGTTTAATTTATAGCAGTCAAAGGTTCCAGCCGGGGTGGTAATGGTGTCGGTGCCGCAGTGAACAACCCGGGCAAGAACCGACATTCCGCCGGCCGGGGTGGTGTTCGGGACGACAACGAGGATGTGTAAGGGTTTTGGCTGGACGAAATTAATGGCACGGGTGAGCAGGTCCAGCTCATAAACATCAAAGGTCAGCGCGCCGGTCGGGAAAGACCTGGTAGTCTCAGGAGAAATGATCTCCACGCTTGCTTCCTGGTAACGGGCGATGACGCCGGTGGTCTCTTCCGGGGTACGGAGGGTATGAAATGAGATAAGCGGACTCAAATCCTCCCGGCTGACATACACCACGGTTGACTCCGCGGCGGAGTTAATTTCTGAGGTTACGGCGGTGATGCGAAACGCCTGGACGCCGGAGCCGGTGGCGCTGCCAGATGGTGAGGCAAGCACCCGCCTGATGAGCACAGTTTTGATGCGCTCGGGTCTGGTCGCGGTGATAGAAGGGTAGATGCCATAGGTGTTGAATTCGCCGTCAACAATTGGTGGCGGGGTGATTTTGACGATGGGTTGGAGTGTTACCCTTTTAATCCCGGAAAGTGTCTGCAGCCGTTCGCAGGAGATGGCGGTAATGAGTAGCAGGATAAAATATGGTGTGCGTCGGAACATCGGCTGGTTTTATTATATTATCGTTCGGCTTGACTGTCAAAGCCGAGGGTGTGGGGCGGGAAATTTATTTTTGTTGACAGGGTTGTCAGGTTGGTAAAATCTTTTTCTGTGATCGCCGCCCTTGCTGAAAGGCTGCGCACCCGGTGGGGTGTGGCGCTGGTACTGGTTTTTGTTGCACTGGTGGCGCTGGGTGTCTATCTACCATCGGTTCGCTACGGGTTTGTCGGTGCCGACCGGGAGCTGCTCCTTAATAATCCAGCGATTACCACCGGTGCGCCGGCCGGGCTTTTTACCCGGGGCTACCGGTCTGGCAGTGATGAGGTGGAAATTTTCGGTTCAGTGGACGAGGCGGCGGGATTCCCCACTGACTATTTTCGGCCGCTGACGATGATGACCTTCTGGCTGGATGCGAGGATAAGCGGACTTAAGCCCTGGTATTTCCATCTGGTTAATGTGTTTTTGCATGCCGGGGCAGCGGTTTTCGTCGCATTGACTGTCTGGGAGTTGTTGCATTCCGGGGTGTGGGCGGGTTTTGCCGGGTTGCTTTTCGCACTGCATCCAGCACAGGTGGAGACGGTCGGGTTCATCGCGGGCCGTGCGGACCTTCTGGTGGCGGTGTTTGCCGGTTTTGCCGGGTTTGCCCTGCTGCGCTCGCTGCGCAAGAAGAACTGGCGCTGGTGGCTGGTGGTGCCTGTTTGTTTCGCAATGGCGCTTTTGAGCAAGGAGAGTGCGATAGTTTTTCCACTTTTAGCATTGGGGACGCCGACCCTTACCCAGAACCGATTTCCCCGGCGCTACTGGCTGTTAATTTTTATTCTGGTGATAATTCTGGGCGGCTATCTCTACTGGCGGGCGGTGATTTTCGGTTGGGTGCTGCCGGTGCCAACCAGTGCCGGGGTGATAAACCTTTTTAATGTGGTTAACACCCTTGGTTTTTACATCTATAAGTTTCTCTGGCCATTTACCCACCGGATTAAAATCCCGCCGGACCCGTCGTTTTCTCGGTTGATGCCTTTTACCATTTATGCGACGGTTTTTCTTTTTGGGGTGCCGCTGGCAGGCTGGCGGCCGCGCTTACGGGTGGTGCTCTGGGCGTATTGCTGGGCGGTTTTGTTTTTGCTACCGGTGAGTAACATTGTGCCGCTTGGTGTCCAGGCAAAAGAGGGGCTTCTGTTCCTGCCGGCAATCGGGCTGGTGGCGGTGATGGTAATTTTTATCTCCCGGCTTCTGGTGATGCACAACACCGCCCGGCTGGTGGTGGGTTTTTGCCTTCTGGTTCTGGCAGGTATCTGGGGCTGGAACACATCGCGGCGTCTGCCGGTATGCCGGGATGATGTGGCGTTTTTTTCCACGCTGGTCGAGGAGGCGCCGGATTTAGCCGACGGTTATGCCGGTCTTGCCGGTGCGTTGCGGGAGGTGATGCCGGACTCGGCGATCAAGTTGTACAAGCGGGCGCTGCTCATTGACCAGGGGCTGGTTCCGAGCCATATCAGTATCGCTACCCTTTACCGGCAGCAGGGTGATTATCGCCGGGCGATTCACCACCTGCGCCTGGCAGATGAACTCCTGCCCGAACATCCCGGGATAGCGACCGAACTGGGTTTGACCTTCCTTTGCACCGGGCAGCTGGATAGCGCGCGCAGCGCATTTACCCGGGCGCTCGGCTATAACTCTGAGTGGTTAACAGTGCCGACACCAGCAAGATACGGCCCAAGGATAGGGCTGGGTTTGACCGCTGGGTTGATGGGCGACCGGGGCACGCTGGACACGCTATTTTTGCCACTTGCCGGATATTATCCAGAATGGCAGGACAGTGTCCGGCTGATGGCGAGGCGGATTAAGGGTGTTTTTGAAAAACTGGGAATGGACGCAACCTATATCAGACGCCTGGACAGTTTGTTGCTTTATTTAGGTGATAGTGCTGGTTTTAAGGAGCCACAAGGCTAAAACCGGCGCATTAGTATTGCCCGGCCACCCGCGCTAACCGGTTCTTCCAGTAGAAGGGGATGTTAAGCAAAGATAGCCGGCGTTACAGGGTTTCGGGTTGTTGCTACTTCTGGAATGCGGCAGGGCGGCGGGTTAAAAGATGCAACAGGTGTCGTGATAAGCCAGCGGGTTGATTATCCGGGAAACAGCGGGTTAACACCGCTAGCCAGAAGGGGAATGGATTCGGGTGTTGCCATTGTAATAAACAGGAGAGCCACATAAGGATTTGCCCGGGATATTGCCGGGGGCTAGTCCCTTGAACAAACCGAATTTACTTAAGCGTAATATCAGATAATTATAAGAAAATTACCCAATAAAGCCCGTTGCCTTTATGTAAACTAAGCGGATGGGGGTTGGTTGTCAGGGGAGGTTTTTAGAGGTTGTAGCGGGCAGCGATGGGGAAGCGCCGGCCGCTGCCAAACGCCCGGCTGGTTATTTTGATACCGGGTGGTGCCTGGCGCCGTTTGAACTCGTTGCGCTCGATTTTGTTTATTATCCAGTTGACCAGTTTCCGGTCAAATCCCCGGGCAACAATTTCGTCAGGTCCGAGTTCAGCGTCCACATAAAGTTCAATCACCTGGTCCAGGATTTCATAGGGCGGCAGGGTGTCCTGGTCGCGCTGGTTGGGCCGGAGTTCGGCTGAGGGTGGTTTTTTGAGGATGGCTTCCGGAATGATTTCTTTTTCCCGGTTGATGTAGCGGGCAAGCTGGTACACCCGGGTTTTGGGCACATCAGCGAGCACCGCCAGACCACCGCTCATATCGCCGTAAAGGGTGCAGTAGCCAACCGCCAGTTCGCTTTTGTTGCCGGTGGTGAGGACCAGGTGCCCGAATTTGTTGGAGATTGCCATCAGGATGTTGCCGCGGATCCGTGCCTGGATGTTTTCCTCGGTGATGTCGGGCTTGGTGCTGGAGAAGAATTCCTTTAAGGTGGCAAGGTAGGCGTGATGAACCGGGGTGATGGGGATGGTCCAAAGCTCAATGCCGAGGTTTTGCGCCAGGTGTCGGGAGTCGGTTACACTGCCGGATGAGGAAAATTCCGAAGGCATCGTGACGCCAAGGACATTTTCCCTGCCCAGCGCCGCGACCGCGATACAGGCGGTAACCGCGGAGTCAATGCCGCCGGATAGCCCCAGGACCACCTTTTTGAACCCGCATTTGCGCACATAGTCTTTCAAACCCAAGACGAGCGCCGAGTAAATCGCCTCGGCTTCAGCAGGCGGCTGGTATCCTGCGGTGCTGGTGGCGTTAAGGTCGATAAGGGCGAGCTCTTCTTCAAACCAGGCGAGCCGGGTGATGATTTCGCCCTTGCTGTCCAGGACAAAACTGCCGCCATCAAACACCAGTTCGTCGTTGCCACCAACCAGGTTAACAAACACAAACGGGCGCTGGTGCCGCCGGCTATGGGTGCGGGCGATTTCCAGGCGGAGGTGCTGCTTTCCCAGCCAGAAGGGTGAGGCGGCGATGTTGATAAACAGGTCCGCGCCCAGTTCTGCCTGCCGGGCAACCGGGTCAACCGGATAGGAAAGTTTTAATGTCGGTGGAGAGGCAGGGCTGACTTCCGGCAGGACACTCCAGGCGTCTTCGCAGATGGTGATGCCGAGTTTTTGCCCCTGAAATGGAAAGATGTTAATCCCGGGTGCCGGGTCAAAGTAGCGCTGTTCATCAAACACATCGTAGTAGGGCAGAAGGGTTTTTGCCTGGCGGAAAAGTTCCTCGCCGTTCTGGATTAAGATGGCGGTGTTGAAGAGCCCGCGGGTGCTGGTGGCGCGGGTGACGGTGCCGAAAAGGATGGCAGCCGGGAAACGCCGGGAAAGTTCTTTGACCTCGTTCAGCGCGGCTTCTGCCTGCTGGATAAACCAGGAGCGGGTCAAAAGGTCACGGGGTGGATAGCCGACAAGGAACAGTTCAGGAAAGATGACGATATCGGGCCTTTTCCCGGCAAGGCGCTGGAGTGCGCTCTGCATCAGGGCACAGTTGCCTTTTATGTCACCAACGGTCGGGTTGAGCTGGGCAAGCGCAATCTTCATCGTCAGTTTAAATAGTTTGCCATATCCACCGCACTTGTCAATTGCCCGCAGCAGTCTAAAATAAAGGTGTTGGGCATTTTTCTTGGTGTTATTTTGACCGCGGAACTGGCGCCGGTCCTGCAACCGGCCCAACCGGTGGAAGAAGAACTGGCTGGCCATCGGGTGATTCTTTCCATTGATGATGGGCACCGTTCGGTTTACGAAAATGTTTATCCTTTATTAAAGAAATATAATATGACCGCAACCCTGGCGATAATTGTGAACTCCCTTTTTAATGGTGAAGGAGGGTATTTAAGGCGGGGTGGCGGTTATTTTCTTAATTATCAGGAGATTAAGGAACTGGTTGACTCCTGTGATATTGAGATTGCCAGCCATTCGTTCACCCACCCGTGGCTTACCTGGCTGGACAGCGCCAGCCTCTGGCGTGAGGTTTATCAGTCCCGGGTGCTCCTGGAGTCGTTGTTCGGGATGCCGGTGATAACATTTGTTTACCCCTATGGTGACATGGACGCCCGGGTGCGACGGTTTGTGGCGCGGGCGGGCTACCGGCTGGGCAGGGCGGTGCGACCGGGCCCGGTTAATCTCTGGGTGGACCCTTTCCGGTTACCGACATTTGAGTTGCGCCAGGAGGTCGGGCTGGAGGCGGTGAAGAATTACATCCGCACTCATAAGGTTTCAATTATTTTATTACACCGGATTGTGGAAAGGCCCGCGGTTTTTACCGAATGGTCGGTTAAGGACTTTGCGCAACTGCTTGATTGGCTGGACCGCTGCGGGGTTAAAACCGTGACATTCGCCGAGCTGTTCTATGAATGGCGTCAGGAGGTTATCGCCCGTTTGATTGCGGAACGGAAAAATGGCAGGGGTGTTTTTAACCCGGACTCTTTACTCCAGGATGTACACATCGACGCTACAAGAACTTTTCAACCCCGCTGAGGCGAATGCGAACATATTTTCCTTTTTACCCAGGAAGATATCAATATGCCTGCCGTTTACCGCACTGCCGATGTCGTGGGAATAAAATATCCCGCTCAGGCGCCTGCCGTTAACAACAACATTTTCGGCTTCCGGGATGTAAATTGTTGATCCAAGAGGGATTACCTGCGGGTCCACCGCAACAGATTTTAGTTCTGTCAGGGTGTAGCCACCATGACCGAGAAATTTGTCCACCACCCGGGCACGGTCCTGGCGTTTGAGATAACTTATACACCTGCCATCCCGGAGCCGGGCACAGGACTCAATCTTAAAGTCGCGAACAAAAGCCGAGGAGAACCTGCCCAGGAGTTTGCCGTCCGGGGTGTATAAAGGCACCGCCCGGCTCTGGGGATAATCCTTTTCCTCCACCACCCAGTAATAGGTGACCTTGAACTTGCCGAGATAGCGGGCGGCTTTTATCTCCTGGTCCGGAGAGGTGCCGGAAAACAACCAGGCGGGCGGAAGCTGTTTTGTCGGCTGGACCGGGGTGGTCTGAACATGAGGCCCAATACAACCGGAAACAAGAAAAAAAATAAAAAAGAGCGCAATCTGCCCTTTCGGGATGCTCCGCTCGGGTAAAGGAAAATGGGTCCAGCGACTCATATCTTATAATTACCAATCTATTTATACCCTGTCAAGCAATGCGGTTATCCTGTCTAAGTTGCTGTATTTAAAAGCATTAGAGTAAAAGCCGCATTCGCGGGTGCCGGTTTTAGGGGTTAAAATTGGCAAAAACCGGGTTAATTTTGGGTCAGGGGTGGTGCCGGCACCGGCGGTGCTAGCCCATCAGTTGAGGTCCAAACCGGGCTGTTGGGGCCTTGGTGGCTTTTTGCCAAAGTGGCTGAATGCGAGTGGGGTGGCGATTCGACCCCGGGGTGTGCGCTGGATAAACCCCTCCTGGATAAGATAGGGCTCGTACACCTCCTCAATTGTTCCGGGGTCCTCGTGGACCGCTACCGACAGGGAGTTAATCCCCACGGGGCCGCCCCCAAACTTCTCAATTATGGTGAGGAGGAGTTTTTTGTCCATATCGTCCAGGCCCCGGGAGTCCACTTCCATCTGATTCAGGGCAAACTGGACGATTTCCTTATCGATGATTTCCTTGCCCTGGACCTGGGCAAAGTCCCGGACCCGGCGCAGGAGCCGGTTGGCGATTCTCGGGGTGCCCCGTGCCCGGTTGGCAATTTCCCGGGCACCATCGTCTTCTATTTCTATACGCAGGATGCGGGCGCTACGCTGGACAATTTCGCACAGCTCGTCGGGCGGGTAGTAATCAAGGCGCAGGATGATGCCGAATCGGGAACGGAGCGGTGCGGTGAGGAGTCCGGCACGGGTGGTGGCGCCAACCAGGGTAAAGCATTCCAGGGCGATTCTTTGCGAGCGGGCGCCCGGTCCCCGGTCGAGCAGGACATCAATACAGTAGTCCTCCAGCGCCGGATAGAGGAACTCCTCCACAGTTTTATTGGTGCGGTGGATTTCATCAATAAAGAGGATGTCGCAGCGGGCAAGCCGGGTGAGGATACCGGCAAGGTCAGCCGGGCGCTCCAGGACTGGACCTGAGGAGCAGTGGATGTTGCTTTTTAGTTCCGCAGCCAGGATATGGGCGAGGGTGGTTTTTCCCAGGCCGGGTGGTCCGGAGAGGAGGACATGGTCAAGCGGCTCCTGGCGTAACTTTGCCGCCTGGATAAAAACCCGGAGGTTTTCCTTTATCCTTGTCTGGCCGATAAATTCATCCAGGGTGCGGGGTCTGAGCCCCTCGTCGAGCGCCTCCTCGCCGTTGAGCCGGTGGGGTGAGGAGAGCCTTTCTACCTGGCGCATAACCGATTAAGGTTTCTGGCGCCCGGGTGCGGGTGTGGTGCGCAGGGCGGTTAAGAGGACATCCTGGAGGCTCATTTCTGGTGTTATGGTTAAATTCGCCAGGCGCTCCCGTGCCTCCTTCTGGCTTAAACCTAAGGAGACAAGGGCGGATATCGCATCCTGTAAAAGCGAAGGTTCTATGGTCGGGCCGGGGCCTGGGGTTTTTTCCGTGCCGGTGAGCCTGGTGCGCAGGAGCCGGGTAATCGCATCCGCCTTTTTCGGTCCGATGCCCGGAGCGGATTTCAGTAAATCGGTTCTGCCCCGGGCAATCGCGTCCATAATCTCCTCGGGCTCGAACCGGGAAAGGAGGTTGAGCGCTGCCCGGGGGCCAACGCCTTTAACACCGGTGAGTAAGAAGAAGGTTTCCCGTTCCTTTTCGGTGAGGAAGCCGTAGAGTTGCACACCGTCCCGGGTGATGTGCATCACCACCAGGATGGAAACTTCAGCGGGCGGGTCAGGAAGATGCCGGGAGGTAGAAAGCGGGACATTCAGGTCAAAGCCGATGCCGGCGCTTTCTACTGTCAGCCGGGTTGGCTGTCTGGTGATGATTTTGCCGCGTAAATGGTTTATCACATCTTTAACCGGTTTCTCAGGCAGTAGGCGACCGCCAGGGCATCAGCCGCATGTTCCGGAATGCGCTGGTTAATCTTCAGCACCTGGCGCACCATATAGTTTAACTGGGACTTTGATGCTCGACCCGAACCGGTAATCGCCAGTTTGATGGTCGCCGGGGTGAGTTCAAATACCGGGATGTTTCTTTTCGCCAGGGTGAAAAGCAGGGCGCCGCGGGATTCGGCAGAGAGGATGACGCTGCGGGCGCCGCCACCTTTAAAAAAAAGGCTCTCAATCGCCCCGAGGTCTGGAGAGTATTTCTTCAAAACCTTTTCCAGTTCCTGGACCAGGTGGAGCAGCCGTTCACCAGTATTGGCGCCGTTGTCGGTGCGGATGACGCCAAAGCCCAGGACCGAGTTGCGGTCAATGATACCAAAACCGGTCGCACTTAAGCCGGGGTCAATGCCGATGATACGAGCAAATCCGTTCTCCCGTGCCTGGACTTCATCAGCCGGCAGAGCCGATTTTCTCCAGGATTTCGTCCGGGATGTCAAAGTTGGCATAAACCTGCTGGACCTCTTCCAGTTCCTCCAGCATTTCAATCAGTTTTAGCACCTTGGGCGCATCCGCCTCGGATACCCGCACGGTGTTGGTGGCAATCTGGGTCAGTTCTGCCTGGAGCCACTCGATGCCCGCCTCTTTGAGCCGGCGCTTTACCGCCTCAAAGTTTTCCACCGCGGTGATGACGGTGAAGCCAGAACTGTCGGTCTGGACATCGTCCGCACCTGCCTCCAGAGCTACCGCAAGTACGGTGTCCTCGTCGGCGCGGTTTTTCTCAATCACAATTATGCCTTTGGGTTTAAACTGCCAGGCAACACAGCCGGCGCTGCCCATCGAACCACCGTATTTGTCAAACACATGCCGGACCTCAGCGGTGGTGCGGTTTTTGTTGTCGGTTAGCGCCCGCACCAGCAACGCCACACCACCCGGGGCATAGCCCTCATAGAAGACCTCTTCATAGGCGACACCCGGCAGTTCACCGGTGCCGCGTTTTATCGCCCGCTCAATGTTTTCTGCCGGCATATTGATCGCCTTTGCCGCCTCCACCGCGGTGCGCAGCCGGGGATTGGCTTCAAGGTCACCGCCACCGATACGGGCAGCGGTGGTGATTTCCCGAATTAACTTGGAGAAGGCGCGGCCCCGTGCCGCATCCATCTTGCTCTTTTTATGTTTAATGGTTGCCCATTTAGAATGTCCGGACATAATATCCTCCTGAAAACAGATTTCCTTTTTCTGAATTCACAACAATATTGTAAGGTGTTAATCAGGAGTTGTCAAGGAGAGGAGTGAAACGGGGTCGGGTGTTTATTTCGCCCAGTTGACCCGATGCTGGGTGACGGTCCCGCCGGTTTTGATGGCAACCAGGTAGGTGCCACGCTGGACCGGTCTGCCCTGCTGGTCGGTGCCGTCCCAGGTGATGGTGTGGTAGCCGGCGCTCTGGCGCTCGCGCAGGAGGGTGCGCACCGGCCGGCCGAGCAGGTCAAACACCTCAGCCTCGACCATTCCGCTCTGCCGGAGCAGGTATTCAACCCGGAGATAGCCACGGCGCACCGCGGGCTGGGCACGGACAATGGTCACCAGTCCGGCGCGTTCCGCCATTTCCCGCACGCCGGTGGCGGTTGTGCCAACCGAGAAAACAAATACCGGATGGTTGTCGCTGGAGAGAAGGAGGGCGTCTTTGATGGCGTTTCTTTCTGCCGTGGTTAATGGGATGGTAAGAAAGCCGGAAAGCCCGAGGATGTGTGCCTGTAAAAGTAGGTTGAAGGCGACAAAGCCTGCTTCCTGCATTGTGCGGTAGGAGGTGGTGTCATTGACGCAGGCGACGATGTAGCCGGGGGCACCGGACGGGATGCGCGTTGACGCCTGGCGCAGTTGGGGGCGGCGGTCACCGGTGAGGATGCGCTCGAGGCGGTGGTCGCGGGTGGCGAGGTTGGTGCCCGGGGGCAGGCGGTTGTGAAACAGGTCAATACCTTCTTCCCGGACGAGGTAGATTCTCCGGGTAAGGAAATAGCCGGCAACCGCGCTGGGCACGGTCAAGCCGGCGCGATTGTTCGCGGTGGTGTGCGGGGTAACGCCGTAGCCTGCCCAGAGCAACTGGGAGTAAGTTTCCAGGCTGAGTTCCAGGGGAGAGAAGAGCGAGTCCTGGGTGTATTCCATCAGGGCGATTTCAAAGGTGTCGGTGCCGTTGGTGATCGGTGCGGGCAGGCTGGAGTCCGAGGAGATGGCGACGAGGGTTGTATCCAGGCCGCGTGCCGGCGCGTTACCCAGGACAATGACCATTTTAATCTCGCGCGTTGGATTCCAGTTGGCGTTGGCATAGTCGGTTGCCCATTTCATCGGGCAGGCAACCACATTGCCGCCGCTGTCGGAGCGAAAGGCGGTTGCGGCGATGAGGCCCGCCTGGATTGCCATTCCTGCATCTTCGTGCCGGGGGGTGGCGATGCCCACTTCAAAGGCGGAGCCAGAGTTGTAGCGATGGTCACCGGCAAGGTGGACGGTGAGTGTGCGGGTGTCAGGATGGTAGCGATACACGTTTTCTGGAGTGGCAACATAGAACTCCTGATCGCCACCGGAAAACGGTGCCCGGGTCATCGCCCAGAGGACATTGGAGAGGACCTGAGACGACAGGCTGGGCTCAAATCCGGAATGCACCGAGTAGCGGCTGTTCAAGAGGATTTCAAAGGAGTTGCCGTGAATGACCGGTGCGGGCAGTGTTTCCGGACGGGTATAAGCCATAAGGATGACAGGGAGAAGAAACGGTAGTTTGAGCCAGAGCGAGGCGCGCATTATATATTAATGATACCGGCATTTGGTTATCGGTCAAGGAGTGTAGGTTGTCAATAAAATGGCGAAAAAACCGCTGCTGCCGGGTGTGTTTTTTGAATAGGGGATGGGACCGCCGGCTGGCTATCGCGGATAACCTGCAATCGCTTTACATAAAAGGCAACAGTTTTCCGGTGTTTTTCTGGTAACTGTCTGGTGTTGCGTTTGTTAGGTGGAATTCAAGTTTGTTCAGGGGGCTAGCCCCCAGCAGTTCCGGGGTTAGGGAGGAGATGGGGTGTGGTGTCAGTTGCGGGACGAGCGCCCGCAATTTTATTCCCGGTTGTTTCTTTAGCAGAACTGCGGGTTAATGGTGGTAGTGGGTTGCGGGTGGTTTAGTGCGGAGCCGGTGGTGCCGGTCGGGCGCCGGTAGCAGGTTTTGTGCTCCAGCCCGCAGCCCGAGCCGGTAACGACCTTATCGGCAGTCCGGGGAGCGCATTGACAAGCGCCAAGTCTGGTTTATTATTTTGAAAGAAAAAGTTAAGTCCAGGAGGCTTTATGATGAATGAATCAACACCGGGTCGTGGTGTCCAGCGTTATATTGAAGAGGCAAAGGAGGTCCTGCGGGAGCGGGAGCGGCGCTGGCAGCGGGCAAAGGGAATGCGCTTTGACACCATCGCGGTGCACGGGCTTTACACGGTTGATGAGGCGATTAAGAAAAATCAGGGTGCGATCATTGAGCCGTTGTTTCTGTCTTCTGCCCAGGCGTATCGGGATGCGGACGAACTGGAGGCGGCTTTGAGTTATCAGATTCCTACCTGGTGCTATACCAGGATTCACAATCCGACACTGGGCTATCTGGAGGACACGCTGGCGCTCTTGGAGACCTACGGCTCGGCGGTACGGGCGGGTTGCTGTGTTTACTCCTCGGGGATGGCGGCGATTGAGAATGTTACCGATACGCTTTTGGTCCGGCTGGGTGATGAGCGACCGAACTTTGTGTCGCAGTGCCAGATTTATGGCGGGACATTTCAGCAGTTCAATGTGAGAAAGATGCAGGAGCGCGGGATTGAGGTGCGCTGGGTGCTGGACCCGACCGACCTGGACGAGTGGCGGAAGAAGATCGATAAGAACACCCGTTTCCTTTATGCGGAGACGCCCTCCAATCCGGGGTTGCAGTTTTTTGACTTGAAGCCGGTGATTGAACTGGCGCACAGTTACGGGATTCCGATGGTGGTGGACAGCACCATCGCCTCGCCGGCGCTTTTGCGACCCCTGACGCTTGGTGCGGACATTGTGATTCACTCGTTGACCAAGGTGATAAGCACCTCCGGGATGGGGATGGCGGGCGCGGTGATTGCCCGCCAGCCGATTGTGAGCAATATCCCCAATGAGGAGATGAAGGCGGACTTTGCGCTCTATCTCAAGCGCTATCCGCAGCGCGACCAGGGCGGCTGTCTGCATCCGTTTCAGGCGTTGATGACCTTGAGTGACCTGCGCGACCTGCGCCACCGGGTTGACCGGTTGAGCGAGAATGCGCTGGCGGTGGCGCGGTTTCTATCAGAACATCCCGCGGTGCTGGAGGTGAGTTATCTTGGCTTGGAAAACCATCCCCTGCACAGGGTGGCGTCACAGTATCTGTTTTTGGTTGATGCCGAGACCGACCCGCGCTACCGGCGACCGGTCAACCGCTATACCCATCTTTTGTCGTTCCGACCCCGGGGCGGGCATGAGGCGGCAAGAAGGGTGTTTGACCGGTTGCAGATGATTTACCGGGCAACCGACCTGGGACGGGTGAAGACGGTGGCGACAATTCCGGCAATCTCCACCCATCTTTTGCAGGGCGAGGAGTGCCGGGAGATGGCTTGTATTCCGAACGACCTCATCCGGCTTTCGGTGGGTGCGGAGGACCCGGAGGACATAATTAAAGACCTCAAGCAGGCGCTGGAGGGGAAGTAGTTATGCGCTTTTATTCGACCAACCTCACCGCGCCGGCGGTTGACCTGCGCACCGCACTCCTGGTGGGGCAGGCGCCGGATAAAGGTCTTTATATGCCCGAGGAGATTCCGGTTTTGACACCGGCGGCGCTTGCCGATTTAAAGGGCAAGACCTATCCCGAGGTGGCTTTCCGGATAATGCGGCTCTGGACCGGTGGGCTATTAACCGCCGATGAACTGTTGAAGATATGTTATGAGTGCTATGACTATCCGGTGCCGTTAGAGCGGGTGATCGCCAACCGTTACCTGATGCGGCTGGACCGCGGTCCGACCGCCTCGTTTAAGGACTTTGCCGCGCGGATGATGGCACGGCTCCTGCGCCATATTATTAAAGAGGAGGGCGGCGAACTGGTAATCCTTACCGCGACATCGGGTGATACCGGTAGTGCGGTCGCCCATGCCTTTCACAATGTTGACCGGATAAGTATGGTGGTGCTTTTCCCGGTTGCCGAGGTTTCATCACGCCAGCGCCAGCAGATGACCACCCTGGGTGGCAATGTGACAACGATCGGGATTGATGGTAAATTTGACGACTGTCAGGCGCTGGTGAAGCGGGCGTTTGCTGACCCGCAACTGGGGCACATCCGTTTTTCCTCGGCAAACTCCATCAACATCGGCCGGTTGTTGCCGCAGTCGGTTTACTACTTTTATGCCTGGGCGCAACTGGCGGATGACGGGGTAAAGCCGGTGTTTGCGGTGCCCTCGGGCAACTTTGGTAATATGTGTGCCGGTATGCTGGCGTGGCGGATGGGGCTGCCGGCAGAAAGGTTTGTAATTGCCACAAACGAGAATGATGAATTTCCCCGCTTTCTTGCGACCGGCAGGTACGAGAAGATTGTGCCATCCCGCAAATGCATCTCCAATGCGATGAATGTCGGGCATCCGTCCAACCTGCCCCGCCTGGTTGCGCTTTACCGCGGTGTGATGGACGAAAAGGGCAATGTCAAAAAGGCGCCGGACCTTGAGGCGATGCAAAGGGATATGTTCTCTTTAAGTATCACCGACCAGGAGACAAGGGATACGATTGTGTCCGCTTACAAGAGGTATCAGACAATTCTGGAGCCGCATGGTGCGGTGGGCTGGGCAGCGCTGGAGCGGTTCTGTGCCGAAGGCGAGCCGGAACTGGCGATTGCGATTGAGACCGCGCATCCAGCAAAGTTTCCCGAGGAGATCAAGAGCCTTTTAGGTATTGACCCGGAGCCACCGCCCGCACTCAGTGGTCTGGAGAGAAAGCCCGAGCATTACGAAACCGGTCCGGCGGACTACAACTGGTTCAAGGACTTTCTCCTGAAACGATTCCGAGGAAGTGCCGCTGCCGGCACTGGTGGTGCATAGGCGATGCCGAAGTTTATTGTGTTTTTAGGTGATGGGATGGCGGACTACCCGGTGCCAGAACTGGGCGGCAAGACGCCTTTGCAGGTTGCCAGCAAGCCCACCATTGACCGCATCGCCCGGCTCGGCAGGTGCGGGCAATTTGTCACCGTGCCCGAGGATATGCCGCCAGGTTCTGAGGTTGCCAATCTGACGGTGCTTGGCTATGACCCCAGGCGCTATTATCAGGGCCGGGGGGTGATTGAGGCGGCAAGTTTAGGTGTAAAACTGGCGCCGGATGATGTTGCCCTGCGCTGTAACCTGATATGTATTCAGGATGGCAGGATTAAGAACCACTCCGCGGGCCACATCACCACCGAGGAGGCAAGGCTTTTGATTGAGGAGGTCAACCGGCAGTTGTCCAGCCCTTTGGTGCGGTTCTACCCGGGTTTTACCTACCGGCACCTCTGCGTCCTGAAAGGCGCCCAGCCGGAAGTGGAGTGCTTTCCACCGCACGACTATGTCGGGACCAGGGCGCTGGAGATTCTTCCCCGGGCAAAGACCGCTACCGCCGAGCCGACCGCGCAACTCTTGCGGGATTTGATTCTGCGCTCCTGGGAGATATTGCCCGGGCATGCGGTAAATGTTAACCGCACCCTGCGGGGCAAGGACCCGGCGAATTCGCTCTGGTTCTGGTCACCCGGGAAAAAGCCCGAGATGCCAACCTTTCAGGAACTTTACGGCTTGACCGGTGCGGTGATTGCCGCGGTTGACCTGATTAAAGGGCTGGGCGTCTATGCGGGCTTTGATGTGATTGAGGTGCCGGGCGCAACCGGCTTGATTGACACCAACTACGAGGGCAAGGCGGACGCCTGCCTTGACGCCATTTCGGACCACGACTTTGTTTACCTGCACCTGGAGGCGCCGGACGAGGCGGGGCACAGCCGGGATGTCCAGCAGAAGATAAAGGCGATTGAGAACTTTGATGCCCGGATTGTCGCCCGGGTGATGCGCGGGCTGGAGGAGAGGAAAATTAAGGCAACGGTGGCGGTCCTGCCCGACCATCCGACACCGGTGGCGCAGGGGAATCATACCCATGGTGCGGTGCCGGTTGCCATCTACAATCCGGACTTGCCCGGTGATGCGGTGGCGCGGTTTGATGAAGAGGCGGTGCGGGCGGGTGCGCTCGGCGAACTGCACCGCGACGAGTTTATCCGCACCCTGTTAGGCAGGAGATGAACCCTTCAACTATTGACAACAACCGGCACGCCGGCTATCCTTAACCGCTGGTTATGTCAGGCGCAAGCCATCCCGGCCAGCCCGGGATGGCTTTTAAGTTTTTAAACGGCGGCTAAAAAGGAGTTGCTATGGTAATCGGTTTTCTTGTCGGTTATCTTCTAATCCTGGTTGTGTTTGCCCTTTTTGCCCGGCGTCAATCAGTACCCGGGCATGAGGACTACTTCCTTGCCCGGCGCCGGCTCACCCCGCTGGTGCTTTTCTTCACCCTGGCGGCAACCAACTTCTCTTCCTTTACCATCTTTGGCTTTGCCGGTGCGGGTTATCGCTCGGGCTATGCCTACTATCCGATTATGGCGTTTGGCACCGGCTTTATGGCGCTCACCTTTCTTTTGCTCGGGATTCCGGCGTGGCGCGCGGCAAGAATTTCCGGCGCCATCACCCCGCCGGAGTTAATCGGTTATCGCTTTCAGAATCGGTTTCTCCATGCGGTCTATCTTTTGGTGATGGTGGTTTTCACCCTGCCCTATCTGGCGCTCCAGCCCATCGGCGCCGGCTATATGCTCAAAAGCCTGCTCGGGATTCCGTATCACATCGGCGTCCTGCTTGTGGTTTTTGCCGGACTGTTTTATGTCCTGATTGCCGGTTTGCGCGGTGATGCCTGGACCGACCTCTTCCAGGGGCTTTTGATGCTCTTGGGGATTGTGGTTATCTTTGCCGGCATGGTGTGGGCGCTTGGTGGCTGGGAAAGTGTCAACCGGCAATTGAGCACGCTGCAACCCGGGCTATTCTCCCGGCCCGGACTGGACGGAATGTGGACACCGAAAATCTGGTTCTCCTATCTACTTCTGTGGTTTTTCTGCGACCCGATGTTTCCCCAACTTTTCCAGCGCTTCCTTGCCGCCCGGGACGAAAAGAGCATCAAATTGAGTGCGCTTTTCTATCCGCTCATCACCGGACTTTTGTTTTTCTTTCCGGTGGCGCTCGGTGTCATCGGGCATCTGGTTGTCCCGGGACTGGAAGGCACAAAGACCGACCAGATTCTTCCCTTAATGGCTGGCAAAACCCTGCCCGCGGTGTTCGGCGGGATTTTAACCCTGTGCGGACTTGCCGCCCTGATGTCAACAATGGATTCGCAACTTTTAACGCTCAGTTCAATGCTTGTCCGTGATGTCCGGCTACTGCTGGGCAAACCGCCAGAAGGCAGAACACCCTGGCACCTGCCGGTCACGGTCATCCTTGCCCTGTCAGGGCTTTTTCTTGCCCTGAAACCCTGGGGCACAATCCTTAACATCGCCACCCAGACCTTTACCGGACTGGCTGTCCTCTTCCCGGTAACCCTTGCCGGCGCCTACTGGAAAAAGGCAAACCCCTGGGCAGGACTTGCCTCCATCCTGATTGGTGAGGCGCTGGTTGTTGCCTATCACCTCAAACTCCTGCCCGATTTTGGCTTTTTACCGGTGGTGCCAATCGTGGGTATCACCGCCCTGGTTTTAATTATCGGCAGTTTCTTATTTCCGGCGCGCGGCCTTGCAGCCTGGGCAGAGGTCAAACCCGGATTCTGGCGTCAGTGGGTAGTGTTCGGTGGCATATTCATTTTAAGTCTGGACTTCTACAACTGGTATCGCCACCGCCCGGTCCTGGTTGGGCTACCCCTCTGGCTCTGGTTTCACATCCTGCTTAACGCACTCCTCTTTTTAGCGATTTTCCTCCTTATCTTCCGGCGAAATGGAGGACAGACTCAACTCCATTCTGATACCTGATATCAACCTGAACCCTAAATCCCGGCTTTAATACGGGGCAACCTCCGGATTAACCCACCCACCTGCCCCATTTTCAGCCGCCCAAACTCATAACACCATTACATCCTGAAGATTAACCTATCCGGTGCAAAAAACAGCGTTAATTTTTGCCCCAAAACTGGCTCTAATTATATATGGAACACCCCGGGCTGGGGGCGTCTTTGTTCATCACACCAGCGCAGCAGTTTGATAAAGGATTTGACAGGCTAACAGGATTATGTTAAGGTATTTTTAGGAATTGGAGTTGATGGCAGAAGACCAGTTTAACCGCCAGGAGAAGTTCAATGGCAAACAATAAAAAATATGTAGAACTGATATGGGCTGATAAATACGAGCGACTGGAGAAAGGCGAGAAAAAGCCAATAGAAATGCCCAGCCTGCCTCTTCAGAGGGTTGAGACAATAAACGAGCCAAGGGCAAAAGGCTTGAAAGAATTACTCTTTAAGGATTATCCAGAAAATTATCCCGGTGATTGGAAGAACTTCTTAATCTGGGGCGACAACAAACTTGTAATGTCTTCTTTAATCAAACAGGGTTGGGCAGGAAAGATTAACCTGATTTACATAGACCCGCCGTTTTTTACGGGTGCGGATTTCACGGTGAGAACAAAACTTGGGAATGAGCAAATAGAAAAAGAACCATCCATCATTGAAGAGCGAGCCTATAAGGACACCTGGAGCGGCGGGATTGCCTCTTATCTTAAGTATATGTATGAGCGACTGGTCTTGATGAGGGAATTGCTAGCCGAAAATGGCTCTATCTATGTCCATCTTGACTGGCATGTAGGACATTATGTTAAGGTGATGATGGATGAGATCTTTGGGTATGAGAATTTTAGGAATGAGGTAGTATGGGTATATAGTGGGGCAACATCTCCCGGTATGAAAGTTTATGCAAGAAGGCATGATTGCATTTTGTGGTTTACAAAATCTGAAAATTATATATTTGAACCTGATAGAATTCGACAAGAATTTAGCGAAGCATCAAAAAAAATGGCTGGGAGAAAGAAAATTTTTCATCACGGTAAAGAAGAAATTATAATCACTTTGCCAAAGAAGGGTAAATTTCCAGAGGATTGGATTTATATTCCTACAGGGGTCGCAATGATAAATGAAAGAGTTGGTTTCGACACCCAAAAACCTGAATCCCTCTTAAAGCGTATCATCCTTGCCTCCTCCGACCCTTGCGACATCGTTTCCGATTTCTTCTGTGGCTCTGGCACAACTCTTGCAGTAGCAGAAAAACTCGGCAGGCGATGGCTCGGTTGTGATTTATCCAAGTTTGCTATTCAGGTTACAAGAAAAAGATTACTGAATATTCATAATTCAAAGGATTTACTGAATGAAGGCAAAGAATACGAAAAGACCGCAAGACCGTTTGAACTCTGGAATATAGGAAATTATGAAACTGTCTATTGGCAGGAAAGAGAAGAGGAATATCTTGCCTTTATGCTCAAACTTTATCAGGCACAACCTTTAACCGGTTTCAGATATTTGCATGGCAAGAAGGGCGACCGGGCGGTTCATATCGGGCCCTTGAATGCGCCGGTTACGATGGAGGAGGTGGAGAAGGTGGTAATAGAGTGCCGGGCGAACAACTTTAACAAGGCGGATGTCCTGGGCTGGGAGTGGGGCTATGAGGTTAACGAACTGGCAAAGGCGCTGGCAAAGAAGAACGGAGTGGATTTGAAATTGATTCAGATTCCTTCGGTAAATGAACTCAAGTCGGCGCTGGTCGGGTTTGATTTACAACTGCTCAAGGTGCCGGAGGAGGCGATTGAGAAGGAACTGTTAAAGCATATTAGATTTGCCGAGGTTGCCTATCTTGAACTTGAAACTGAGTTAAATGGGAAAGAGGTTACGCTAAAGATTACCGATTTCCAGGTCCCACCAACCGCCGAACTTGCCGAAATAGCCAGTAAAGTCAAAGATTCACGGGAACTGATTGACTACTGGGCGATAGACTGGGACTACAAAGGCGATACTTTTCATAATCAGTGGCAGAGTTTCAGGACTAAGAAAAACCCGAAGGTTGACTACAAAGCAAAACACACCTATAATAGTAAAGGTGAATACCAGATAATGGTCAAGGTTATAGATGTCTTCGGGAATGATACGAATAAGGTGATAAAGGTGAGGGTAGGAGGAAAATAATGGAGGAAAAATATAAGAATCCACCTTTAGTAGAAGCTTTATGTGAATTTCAGTTCATTTCTAATCAGCCGTGGGATATGACTGTTCCAGGATTAGTATATGAAAAAATTAGGGATGAATTTCCGGATAAACAGGAACAAATAGGCATAGGTTTTCAATTGCGCCCCACTGAAAAGGGTATTGAGCATAAAATAGAACCGACTCTGCCAAAAATCCAATTTTTTAAAAAGGATAAAAGTGCTGTAGTTCAGATTGCACAGGATCTTTTGGTAGTGAATTGCCTTAAGCCTTATCCTTCCTGGCAAGGTTTTAAACCATTAATTATTAAAAATTTGAATATATATAGAGAAGTCGTAAACCCTAAAGGATTTAAAAGAATAGAACTAAGATATATAAATGTTTTTGAATTTGATAAATCAGAAATTGAGTTAACAGATTACTTTCGGTATTATCCATTCATCCCAGATTCGCTTCTTCAAAAGCATAGTTCTTTTCTTTGTAGAGTAGAGTTTCCTTTTGAGGAGGGGAACGAAACTCTTATGATAGCAATAGGAACTATAATTCCAGGGAAGCCTAATTTGTTGTCTATATTGCTTGATATTGATTATGCAATGGTGACCCCGGAATATGTTTCACCTCAAGATGTTTCAAATTGGTTAGAAAAAGCACACCAGAAAATTGAAGGTGTATTTGAGGGTTGCATCACAGATAAAACAAGAGAAATTTTGATGGAGGGAAAATAATGCAGATTGAATACACCTTAAATGTTAATTTTAAATCGACTCCTGAATTAATAATTCCTTCTCACTCGTCTTACTTTGCTCATTTGGTTAAAGGTAAAGGTCTTTATGAAAAACAAACTTTACCGGAAACTTCGATTCTAAAAGGAAAAGTTGATAATATATATGTTTTGGGGGGGTTATATATTATGAAAAATCCCTTGGAAATCAGGTCTTTTCTTTTCAGCCATGATAACCTAATTCCGATTCTTTTTGAAGCACCTGAAAAAATTAGAAAAATATTTGGCAATGCAGCGGAACTATATCTGGAACTTTCTCAAGACCCTGAGGAAGAGTGGGAAGGACTTTTTATAATTATAAAAACTAATATTCCGCCAGAAAAATCAATCACATTGCTAAATCGTTTTGACGAGGAATGGTGGTTATATGTAGACGATGAGATAAGTAATATTTTAGAGGTGACGGTCAGACCAATATGAGTTTTGATTGGACACTATATATAACTTTGGCAGAAGAACTTATCGAACATAGCGGTGGTTCAAATTTACAGGAAGCCTATCTGCGCTCCAGTATTAGCAGGGGTTATTATGGAGTATTTTGCATAGCAAGGAATTTTCTTATCAAAAGAGGAAAAACAATTCCCAAAGTGGATACACATAAATTTGTGCGAGAAGAGTATCAAAAAAGTTCTGATACAAAAGAGAAAAAAATCGCAAAAAATTTAAGGAGATTGTGGTCTGAAAGGAAAGATGCTGATTATGAAGATGGAGCAGAAATTAACCTCGACAGAACAAAGGTTGCATTTTTGTTATGCCAGCAAACTTTGCAAAACTTAAAAGAAATAAGAGCAATATAATAATGAAACCAACTGAACTTTTACATCCGAAGCAAAGACGCCCAAGCAAAGCGTATCTGTCTAATGAACTTCGCAAGGCGGTTTTTACCTGGAGAGAACAAGGGTATTCTGGGGTTACTCCTACTACCAAAAGACTCTTGCAGTTCTGGTTTTATGAAGACCATATTGTGAATAATGAGCCATTTCAGTTCTGGTTCTGCCAGCGGGAAGCGATTGAGACTTTGATTTATGTTTATGAGGTGATGAAGAAGCGGAATTTCATTGATATGGCAAGGGACTTCGGAGCGGGACCAATTCAGGGTTATGACCCGTCCTATGACCAATATCCTCTTTATGCCTTTAAAATGGCAACAGGTTCAGGTAAGACCTATGTGATGGCGTTGAGCATTGTATGGCAATACTTCAATTATAAGAAGGAGAATAACAGTGATTACACCTCAAAATATCTTCTTATCGCTGGTGAAAAAAATGTGATTTATGACCGGCTGACAAGGGATTTTAATGACGGGAAGATATTCCGGGAGTTGCCGCTTATTCCACCAGAGTGGCAGGAGGAGTTTGACCTGAAAGTTATTCTTAAAGAAGACCCGATTCATATAATTCCCGAAGCGGTTTTGTTTTTGACCAATATCCAGCAGTTACAGGAAAGGAAGAATAAGAAAGAGGTTGATGGCTATGTTGATAATGTGCTGGCACTGGGGGAGGTGAAGAGGCAGGACATCTATCAGGAGAACAGGATAAAGGAGGTTTTGACCTCTTGTGCAAATATAATGATTCTGAAAGATGAAGCCCACCACATATACAGTTTTGAAAGAGAATGGAAGAAAATCCTTTTAGAACTCAACCAGAATCTCGTGCGGGAGTATGGTCGGGGGATTAATATGGAACTTGACTTTACCGCCACACCCAAGACCGAGACCGGAGCCTTATTCCCCTGGATTATTGTTGATTTTTCACTGAAAGAAGCCATTGAGATGAATATCGTGAAATTACCGCTAAAAGGGCTCGTAAAGGGTGCTGAGGAGATCGCCTCTAATAAGGCGGTTGAGAGATACAGAGCCTGGATTGAGGCCGGAATAAGGAGATGGCGAGAATACCGGGAGAAGTTGCGACCGTTAGGTAAAAAGCCGGTTTTGTTCTTCCAGTGTCCGGAAAATGAGGAGGCGGATGAGATATTTGAATATCTTAATTCTTATGTGCCTGACCTTAGGGGCAAGGTGTTGTTAATCCACACCGACAGCACCGGCGAGGTGAAAAAAGCGCATTTACCCCAAGCGAGAGAGTTTGCGAAAAACATTGACGACCCTGACCCTGAAAAAAATCCCTACGAAGCCATAGTGAGCACACTGATGTTGAACGAGGGCTGGGATGTCAGAAATGTGAATGTGATTGTGGGGTTAAGGTCTTACACTTCAAGAAGAAGGGTGCTCCCAGAGCAGGTGATTGGGCGGGGTTTGAGAAAGATGTTTCCGGAAGAGGATGCAAATATTGAGAAGTCAATAAACGTCCTTGAAGTTATTGGACCACCCGGCTTGATAGATATCCTTGAAGAATTGGAGGTCCAAGAGGGTATCAAGTTCGCTGAGTTTGATACCGAGAAATCGCTTAATTTAACAACGATATTTGTAGATGAAAATAAACTGGATAAGGATATTGAGATTCCGATTCTCTCACCGAGAATTCTAATCAGAGAATTTCATCTGAATGAGGCTGATGTTGATAGCCTGCCGTCGCGCCAAGTTCCACTGGAGAACAAGGTTTTTAAAATGGAATATGTCGCAGTGAATATCTTCACAGGGGTGGAGGAAGTCAAAAGAAAATGGGATTTGCCGGTTCCGCAGGATTCCAAGAGTGTGATTGCCTATTATACTGACCAGATACTTAAACAATTAAAAATACCTGGAGCCTTCGCTACTTTCTACCCTCTTGTGAAAAAATATGTTATAGAAAAGTTGTTTAGCGAGAAAGTTGACCTTGGTGATCCAAGAGTTCTTTATAACTTGAGTTTACCCGGGGTTCAGGAACAATTAATAACATTGTTTGTAGAACCGTTCAAAAATATGACTTTTATAGAAAGGGAGCCAGAAAAAAAAGATTTTATCAAACTTTCAGATACGAGACCTTTTGTTTGGTCAAAAATGGTCTTTCCCGCAACCAAGTGCATCTTTAACTATGTCCCCTGTGATAACGAGTTGGAAGTTGACTTTGCCCAATTTTTAGAGCGTGCCAGCGATGTGAAGGCGTTCAGTAAAATAGTTCCCCATGTTGGTTTCTCTGTGGAATACCGGGACAACCAGGGGAACCTCAGGCGCTACTACCCGGATTTTGTTGTGTTAACCGATAAGAATGAGTATTTAATTGTGGAGACAAAGGGCAGGGAAGATGTTGATGTCGTCCATAAAGATAAGCGGATAAAACTGTGGTGTGAGGATGCGAGTAATTTAACAGGTAACAAATGGACTTTTATCCGCATAGTCGAGGAGCGCTTCAGACGATGCAGGTTTGAAAATATTGAACAATTGAAGTCGGTGTTTGGCGGTCTTTAAATCAGGAGGTTGTGCGCTATGGATTTTTATATCCAGGATAAAATTAAGTTAAGTTTTTTGGCGTGGGTTTTTTTGGTGGTGTTGCTGGGCGGCTGTAAGGAGACAGGCCCGGTGGTGCCGGATGATGACCCGCAACTTCCTGCCAGGGGTTTTTTTATGGGGGTGTTGCCCACACCGGCGCAGGGGCAGTCGTTTGATGACGCCTATGCCCGGGCGGCGGCGTATTCCGAGTTCGTGCCGGTCTGGGGTAGACCAACGCCTTTTTATAATCTCGCCGAGGACCTGAGGGGGAGCTGGGGGCAAACCTTTGTTAAGGAGTTGATTCGTAATAACGGGATGTTTCCGATAGTTAACCTTTCGTTTATTGGTAGCGGGGTGACGCTGGTTACACCACCCGGAATGGCGGGTGCGACCCTGAGCGACCCGGAGTGGCGGGCGGCGTACAGGGAGGCGGCGCTGGATGTGGTGCGGGCTGTGCACCCGCGCTACCTGTCGCTGGGAAACGAAGTAAACAGGTGGTATGAGAAGTATGGCGAGGGCGGTCCAGACGGGTTTGAAAATTATGTGAGTTTATATGAAGAAATTTATGATGCGGTGAAAGAAATTTCGCCCGAGGTAAAGGTGTTTTGTATTTTTGCCCGGGAGGTGGTGGCGGAGAACCGGGAGGCGGACCTGGAGGTTTTGCGCCGGTTTAATCCGGAGAAGATGGATTTGCTTGTCTTTACCAGTTATCCGTATGCAACCGGGAGGACCGACCCGGGGATGATTCCTGATGACTACTATTCCAGGGCAGCGGATTATATGCCCGGAAAGCCATTCGGGTTCAGTGAGGTCGCCTGGCCATCGCTTGCGGCGCTGGGTGGAGAAGAGGCGCAGGCGGATTTTATTAATCAGGTGGTGGGGCGACTGACCCGGGAGCGTGGGGTAAATCTGTATCTGTTGGGCTGGGCGTGGCTGCACGATTTGAATGAAGATGATGCGGTTGGGTTGATTAAGATTGATGGGACGGAGAAGATGGGCTACAGGGTCTGGAAGACGATATCCGGGAGATAAGCGGGGTTTTTAGTTCTGGTTAGTGGCCCAGGCCGGATTTGATGAACATCACGCCCCAGGAGAGGGTGATGAGTCCCATAATTGTGGAGATGACCTGCATTGCGGTTTCGCCGGCAAGCCGGGTGATGCGTGGCGCCTGGAGGAAGAGGATGAGGATGATGAGCATTACAATGAGGATGGCGATGGCGGTGAGGATGCGACCGTAGTCGTGGACGGTGATGATGATGGCGGTGATGGCAGCGGGTCCGGTGATTAGTGGGGTGGCGATGAGCGAGGCGATGGCGCGGGAGGATTTGCCTTTGCCCATAATGATGTCCGAACTGCCCTGACCGAGCGCCATTTTTATCCCGAGTAGTCCGAGGACAATACCGCCGGCGATTTTGAAGTCGTCAATGGTGGTGTTGAAGAGTTTTAAGACGCCTTCGCCGGTGATGAGGCAGAGGAGGGAGATGGTAAAGGCGACCGTTACCGCCAGAAGGGCGGTTTTGCGCTTTTCCGCCGGGCTCATTCCTGCGGTGGCGCCAAAGAAGACAATAAAACTTAACAGCGGGTCAAAGATAACAAAGAAGAGGATGACCAGTTGCAGGAGGGTGTAGAGCATAGTTGAGTTTATAATAGAATTAAGTTAAATCAAATCACGTAATTGACTGGATTTTCTTGCAACCGGTCAGGGATTGGGTTAGTCTATTAAAGTTAAGGAGGAAACACCGATAGAAGGCAGGATTATTAGTTTTAAAAAGGAGTGGCGAGAATGGAAGTAATGCAGGATGATATCAGGCGAATTCATGAGGAGATCGAGCGGGAGAGTGTGTTTGTGCAGGCGCTGAGCGCTGAGATTGGTAAGGTGATTGTCGGGCAGAAGTATCTTATTGAGCGGCTGCTGGTCGGGCTGCTGGCAAACGGGCATATTTTGATTGAGGGTGTGCCCGGGCTGGCAAAGACCTATGCGGTGAAGACGCTGGCGGGCGCCATCTCCGCCCGTTTTCAGCGGATTCAGTTTACGCCCGACCTTTTGCCCGCGGACATTATCGGGACCCAGATTTACAATCAGCGCACCGGCGAGTTTACCGTGCGCAGGGGTCCGATATTTGCCAATCTGATTCTGGCGGATGAGATTAACCGGGCGCCGCCGAAGGTGCAGAGCGCACTGCTGGAGGCGATGCAGGAACGGCAGGTGACAATCGGGGAGGAAACCTTCCGGCTGGAGGAGCCGTTTCTGGTGCTGGCAACCCAGAACCCGATTGAGCAGGAGGGGACCTATCCATTGCCCGAGGCGCAGACCGACCGGTTTCTGTTGAAGTTGAAGGTGTCCTATCCGACAAAGGAGGAGGAGCGGGTGATTGTTGAGCGGATGACCGCCGGGGTGGAGCCGAGGGTGACGCCGGTGGTTGATGTCGGGACAATCCTGCGGGCAAGGGAGTTGTGCACGAAGATTTATGTGGATGAGAGGTTGAAGGGCTATATTATCAATCTGGTTTTTGCCACCCGTTTTCCGAAGGAGCACAATCTTGCCGAACTGGCGCCGCTGGTGCGTTACGGTGCATCGCCGCGGGCGTCAATCTATCTCTTGACCGCGAGCCGGGCGATGGCGTTTCTCCGGCGCCGGGGCTTTGTGATTCCCGAGGACATCAAGGAACTTGCCTACGATGTGCTGCGGCACCGGATTATCCTTTCCTATGAGGCGGAGGCGGAGGAGTTGACCACCGATGACATTGTCCGGCGGGTGCTGGAGGGTGTGGAGGTGCCATAAAGCCCGATGGCGGATAGGGGTGTTCAATTCAGTGGTGCTGGTTCCGGCACCCGCGACCCTGTGTCGCAGCACCGGAAGAGCGCGATGGCGGAGGCGCTGCGGCGCATCCGGGCGATTGAGATAAGGACAAAGCGGCTGGTCAACACCGTTTTTGCCGGTGATTACCGTTCCAGTTTTAAGGGGCGGGGGGTGGAGTTTGCCGATGTGCGGGAGTATCAGATTGGCGATGATGTGCGGACGATTGACTGGCGACTGACCGCCCGTTTCGGCAGGCCGTTTGTCAAGCAGTTTACCGAGGAGCGGGAACTGCTGGTGCTTCTGGTGGTTGACGCCTCGGGCTCAAATCGGTTTGGCACCAGGGGGATGCTGAAACTGGAGGGTGCGGCGATGGTGGCGGCGACACTGGCGTTTTCGGCAATCAAGAATAATGATAAGGTCGGGCTGGTGTTCTTTACCGACAGGATTGAGCATTTTGTGCCACCGGCAAAGGGGCGTTTCCATGTGCTCCGGCTGGTGCGGGATATTCTGTATTTTCAGCCCGAGGGGCTGGGCACGGCACCGGTGACCGCGCTGGAGTTTGTGATGCACATCCTCAAGCGCCGGGCGATTGTTTTTCTCATCTCGGATTTGCTCGGCAGTGGTTTTCAGGAGGAGCGTTTCAGTCAGACACTGGCGGTTGCCAGCCGGCAGCACGACCTGGTGGTGATTGGCATCAACGACCGGGCAGAGGCGGAGTTGCCCGCGCTGGGCAGGGTGGAGTTTGCGGATGCCGAGACCGGCAGGATGGTGCTGGTGAACACCGGCGACCCCGGGGTGCAGAAGGTGTTAAAACAGCGCTGGCAGGAGAGAAGGGAGGAAGTGGCGCGGTTGTTCAAGCGGCTGGGTGTGGACTTTGTGCCCATCTGGGCCGATGAGGATTTTGCGGTGAAACTGCACCGCTTCTTTCAGGAGCGGGCAAGGCGATTCCGATAGACGATGCGGGTGCTGGTTCTGGTCCTATTGATTTTTGGGTTGTTGCGGGCAGATGAGGCGGACACCGCGCCACCTTACCGGCTGGTAACGGATGGTCCGGTGCGGGTGACGGTGCGCCGGATTGACCGCAGGGCAAGACCGCTGACGATTGGTGACCGGTTGCAGGTGGAGTTGACGGTGCGGCATCCCCGGGCGATTGAGGTGTCGGCGCCGTTTGTCGAGCGGGCGGACGACTTTGTTATTACTGACCGGAAGCGGATGGTGCGGTATCAGGGTGATACGGTGCTGGATGTTTATCACCTGACCCTGGCGATTTTTGCGGTGGGTGAGGTGAAACTGCCGCCGTTTCTGGTCACCTATCAGGATGTGTCAGGGCTGGCGGCAAGCGCCTCGGAGTCGCTGGCGGTAACGGTGAAGAGTGTTCTGCCGGAGAAGATGACGGACATCAATGACCTGAAACCGCAGGTGGAGTTTCCCAATCTCCTGCCGCTGTGGATTTTCCTGGGCGCGCTGGGTGGAGCGGGGCTTGGTTATCTGGGCTGGCGATTTCTCCGCCGGCGCAAAAGGGAAGAGGTGGCGGTTGCCACCCTGCCACCCTGGGAGGAGGCGGAAAGGGCGCTTACCGGCATACCGGTGGAGGAGTGGTTACGCTCCGGGCAGTTAAAGCGCTACTACTATGCGGTGTCGGAGATTGTCAAGCGCTATCTCACCCGGCGGTTCGGGTTTCCAGCGGTTGACCAGACCACAAGCGAGATTCTGCGGGAGTTGCGGGCAAGGCGTCTGCCGGTGGTGGAGCGCTTTGGCGAGTTCTTTGTCAATGCCGACCTGGTGAAGTATAGCAAATATATTCCGCCGGCACCGGAGCGGCTGGTGGAGGAGGCAAGGTGGCTGGTCAATGCCACGCGACCGGAGCCCGCGGGAGAGGGGGCACCGGCTACCGCCGGCCAGACGCGCGGAGTTTAGGCGATGTGGCACTTTGCCAGTCCGGGTTATTTTCTCCTGCTGGGCTTGATACCGCTTCTGTGGTGGTGGGAGACGAAGCGACGGGGACCGGAATTGCGGTTCAGCGATACAAGCCTTTTGCCGGAACCGGGCAGATGGGAGCGGGTGCTGCAAAAGGTGCCCCTGGCGTTTTATTCGCTGGCGATTTTGAGCGGGGTGGTGGCGCTTGCCCGACCGCAAAGGGGGAGGCAGTTTGAGGAGTTTGAGACGAGGGGAATTGACATAATGCTCTGTATGGACATCTCCGGTTCAATGCAGGCGGCAGACTTTTTGCCCAGGAACCGGTTGACCGTGGCCAAGGAAAAGGCAAAGGAGTTTATCGCCCGACGTCAGGGCGACCGGATCGGACTGGTGGTGTTTTCTGCAACCAGTTTGACCCAGTGCCCGTTGACCCTGGACCACAAACTACTGGAGGAGATTATTGACCGGCTGGATTTCGGGATTCTGGAGGATGGCACCGCGATTGGTTTGGGTATTGCCAGCGCCTGCGCCCGGTTGCGGGACTCCCGGGCAAAGGAGAAGGTGATTATTCTTTTAACCGATGGTGTGAACAACACCGGCGATATTGACCCGTTGACCGCCGCCCAGACCGCCGCGGCGCTGGGGATAAAGGTTTATACAATCGGGGTGGGCAGTAAGGGCCCGGTGCCGTTTCCGGTTGATGACCCGATTTTCGGGCGCAGGTATGTACAGGTGGAGATTGACCTGGACGCCGAGACGCTGAAGAAGATTGCCGATATCACCGGCGGCAGGTTCTTCCTTGCCACTGACCCGGCGGCGCTGCAGCGGGTTTATGAGGAGATTGACCGGCTGGAGCCATCAACATTCAAGGTGCGGCGCTGGACCGTTTATCAGGAAAGGGCGGGCTTGCCCCTGCTTCTTACCCTGCTCTTCAGCCTTGCCGGGATGGTGGCGGGCGCGTTGATTCTCCGGAGGGTTTTATGATTAACTGGGGTGCCCCGGGATATCTTTATTGTCTTTTCCTGGTGCCGGTGCTTGCCGGACTTGTCCTTCTTCTCTACCGTATGCGCCAGCGACAGTTGATAAGGGTGATTGAGCCGGGGCTACTTTCCCGCATCGGTGCCGGGCGCCGGGGAGGGGTGGCTATCGTTCGGGTGGTGCTGTTACTGGTGGCGATTACTTTGTTTGTTGTTGCCCTTGCCCGACCGCGCTGGGGCGAGAAGTTGCAGTTGTTTAAGACCAGGGGGATGGCGGTGGTGGTGGCGCTGGACGCATCAAAGTCAATGCTTGCTGAGGATGTGAAACCCAGCCGGCTGGCGCGGGCAAAGGCGGAACTGGCGGCGCTCTTTGATGAACTGGCCGGGAATGCGGTGGGTGTGGTGGCGTTTGCCGGTGATGCCTATGCCCTGTGCCCATTGACAACCGACATTGAGGCGGCAAAGATGTTCCTGGACATTATCAGTCCGGATTTGATGCCGGTGCCCGGAACCGATTTCGGTCGGGCGATTGAGGTGGCGAGCGGGCTCTTTCACTCCGGTGCTGCGGGCAGGGCGATAGTTCTCGTAACCGATGGCGAGGACCTGGGCACCCGCACCGAGCAGGCGGTGCAGCAGGCAACGGAGATGGGCATCAGGATTTATCCGGTGGCGTTTGCCACAGCCGAGGGTGCGCCGATTCCGGAGCGGGTTGAAGGTGGTGTTGTTTACAAGAAGGATAAGGCGGGTAATGTAATTATATCACGAATGGATGAGCGCAAGTTGATTCTTATCGCCCAGCTGAGCGGTGGCCGTTTTTACCGGGTGGAGGGTTTTTCGGGCACACGGCTGGCTGAGGAGTTGAACCGGCTGGAAAAGGAGGAACTGGGTGGTGGCAGTTTTTCCGGTTATGTGGAGCGGTATCAGGGTTTTCTCCTTGCCGGGCTGGTGCTGTTTTTCCTGGCGCTGGTTCTGCCGGAAAGAAGGGTGGGGTTGAGGCTGCCGGAATGGTTGAGGGGTATAAGGAAGAAAGTCCTCGGGGGTGCAAGCCCGGGTGTGGCGCTGGTGCTCTTTACGATTGCTCTGCTGGTGGGGGTGGCGCAGGCGGATGTCGGTGCCCTGATGCGCGCGGGTAACAGCCGCTACCGGCAGGGTAAGTTTGAGGAGGCGCTGGGCTTTTACCAGCGGGCAGAGGTGCTTCAGCCGGATGCGCTGAAGATACATTACAACATCGGCAACACCCTTTACCGGCTCGGCAGGTATGAGGAGGCGCTGGGAGAACTTTCCCTTGCCGCGGTGGACAGAAATCCCGCACGCCGGGCACAGGCGCTGTATAACACCGGCAACACCTTTTACCGGATGGGCAGGCTGGACGAGGCGATTAACGCCTATAAGATGGCGCTCTTGGCAAATCCACAGGACCGGCAGGCAAAGGAGAACTTAGAGTTCTGCTTGAAGAAGAAGGCGGAGATGGAAAAGCAGCCGGACACCACCCGGCAGCAGATGGGTGGTGGCGGCGAACAGAACCGGGCGCAGACACAGCGACCTGCACCCGCAGGTGGTGGCAAGCAAGATAAGATGACGACGGGGATGGACCGGGAACAGGCGGAGCGGATTTTACAGGCGATTGAGAGTAAGGAGAAACAGACCCAGGAAAAGGCGCGGCGTGCCCGCTCCCGGCGCCAGGTGGAAAAGGACTGGTAGGAGCCGGAGATGCGTTACCTGATAGTCCTTTTCCTGACAATTTTCGGTGCGGTCGGCGCCGGTGAGATTAACTTTACCGCTGAGGTTGACCGGACCGCGGTGGGGCTGGGTGAGCCGTTGCGGCTGACGGTGCGGGTGGAGGGCACAAACATCAGCCGGGTGCCCAAGCCGGAGTTGCCGAAACTGGATGGTTTTGACAACCTGGGCAGTTCTCAGTCACAGTCAACAGAGATTGCCATCGTCAATGGCCGGGTTACCCAGCGCCAGACGATAAGTTTTGTTTACACCCTGGTGCCGAAAAGGACCGGTGAACTGGTGATTGGTTCCTGCCGGCTGAACTACGGCGGGGTTGAATATACCACCGAGCCGATTACGGTGCAGGTGACAAAGTCCTCAACCGGTCAGCCCTCCCAGCCGGCACCGCGGGCAAGGCAGAGGACATCACCATCACCCTTTGACCTGTTTGAGGAGCCGGGTGAGGCGAGCGGCGAGTGTTTTCTTGTTGCCAGCGCGGACCGTCCCGCGGTTTATCAGGGTGAAGAGGTGACGGTAACCTGGACATTCTACACATCAGGTGATGTTGCCAATTTGAATATCAAGGAGGCGCCAAGCCTGACCGGTTTCTGGGCGCAGGATGTGTATCAGCCCAGGGAGTTGCGCTATGAAAGAAAGCAGTATCAGGGCAGATGGTTCTATGCCGCGGTGTTGAGGAGGACAAAGTTGTTTCCGACCAGCGCCGGCGAGTTAACGGTGGGCAGGATGACCGTTGCCGGGGAACTGGTTAGCCCGGGCTTTTTCTTCTCCACCACCCGACCCTTTGAGGTGTCTTCCCGGCCGATTACGATTCAGGTGAAACCGCTACCCGATGCCGGCAAGCCGGCGTCGTTCACCGGTGGTGTGGGTGCGTTTCAGGTGAGTGCGGTGTTGAGTGCGGACACATCCCGGGGTGGTGAGCCATTGACATTGACTTTGAGCGTAACCGGCACCGGCAATCTCGGGCTGGTGGCGGCGCCGGCGCTGCCGGAGATAACCGGCATAAAAGTGCTGGCGCCCGAGATAAAAGACAACTTCAAGGAGAGCGGGGGCAGGCTTACCGGCACCAGGCGCTTTGACTATCCGGTTTTACCGATGGCGGATGGCAGGTTTCGCATTCCGGAGATTGAGTTCGGGTTCTTTGACCCGCAGACCGGCGGTTATTACACAAAAAGGACAAAGGCGCTGGAGTTTGTCGCGGTCGGGGTGCCGAGCCGGAGCGGCGCCGAGCCAGTGGCTACCACCGGGATGCGAATGCTGGGTGCGGACATCCGGCACATCAAGACCGATAACCGGTTAACAGAGGAGTTGAACTTTGCGGGCTGGTGGCTGTTTTATCCTCTCGGTCTCGTGGTTGTTGCCGCGGGGTTAATCGCGGGCTGTCGAAGGCGAAGGTTGCAGGCTGACCCGGCTTATGCCCGGCGCATTCGGGCAGGCGGACAGGCACGGCGGCGCCTGAAGGAGGCGGAGAGGCTCCTGGCGCAAAGGCGGTTAGCCGAGTTTTACTCCCGGCTCTCCCAGGCGCTGACCGAGTATGCGGGCGACCGGTTCAACATCAACACCACCGCGATGACAATTCCGGAGTTAAGGGAGGCGCTACTGCAAGCGGGTGCTGCCGGTGAAACGGTTGCCCGTTTGATCGAGGCGCTGAACAGCTGTCAACTTGCCAGTTTCTCGCCGGGGATGGTGCAGTGCGAGCCCCGGCAACTTTTGCAACTGGCGCGGCAGGTGATGATGGAGTTGTGATGCTGGCGCTGTTTTTCTTTATCATTGCCCAGACCACACCGCGGGACCTTTTCCAGCAGGGCAATACCGCCTATGAGGCGGGCAGGTTCGGTGAGGCGGTGGATTTGTATACCCGGGCGCTGGCTGATGTCCGGGCAGCGGAGTTGTTCTACAACCGGGGCAACGCCTATTTCAAGCAGGGCGAACTGGGCAGGGCGCTGGCTGACTATCTGCGCGGCTATGCCTTAAAACCGAATGACCCGGATATAAAAAACAACATCGCCTTTGTCCGGCAGTTCCGACCGGACAAAAACACCACCCCTGCCAGTCCGTTCCTGGCTGCCCTGCGTGCCGGCTTTGTCGTTCTTCCGGCGGCGGTCACCCGACTGGTGCTGGGGGGGTGTTTTTTCCTGCTGGCGCTTGTCCTGGCGCTTTACTTTATCACCAATAAAAAGGTGTTCGGCTTTGTCTCTTCTGGTCTGGCGCTGGTTTTTCTCTATTTTCTCGTGGCGGCTCTATTCTGGCAGGCGCTCACCGCGCCCAATCAGGCGGTGGTGGTTGTACCTGAGGCGATTGTGCGTTCTGGACCGGGTCCGGAATACAAAGAGATTGCCGCGGTGCACGATGGTCTGGAGGTGCGGATAATTGAGGAGGGAAGGGGTTACCGGCTGATTCAGTTACCCGGTGGTGTGGGCGGCTGGGTGGAGGCGGCGGCGGTGGAAAGGATTTTTGCCGCTAATCCCTGATTGGTTAAGCGCCGGCTGATAGTTGAGACAGTTATTTTATTTCATCAGCACGAACCTGCCGCCAGTTTTCTGCCCTCCGACGCTCAACTGGTAAAAGTAGATGCCCGCCGGGTGATTGCGTCCATCCCAGGTGAGCGAATGGCTGCCAGCGGGCTGGTAGCGGTCGATTAACTCCTGGACCTGTTTGCCGGTGATGTCGTAGAGGGTGAGCCGGACCGGACCGGGAAGCGGTGTTTGATAGCGCAGGGAGATGAGGTTGCGGCCCGGATTGGGGGTAACTTCCATCCGCAAGACAGGAGGCTCAACAACGCCGGGTTCTGCCACACCATATGGTTCGCCCAGCCTTTCGAGGATGGCAAGGGTTAAGGCACGGGCGCCGGTGTTTTCCATATAGTAAAACGGAAAGCCAAAGATGACGGTTTTACCGGGTCCGTCAAACCAGCCAGCGCCTACCGGTTTTCCGGCAAAGGTGTCGCTGGTGTCGGTATGGAAGGTGAGCAGGGTTTCTGCGTCAAGGGTAATGAAGGCGTCAATAAAGGGCAGGCGGCCGTGGAGCTGGGGCAGGGTTTTGCCGGAGTCAACCGTGACCGCGGGATAACCGGGGGCGCCGTCGGCGCCGGTGAATATCGCGCTGACACACTGGCGGGCGCCGGCAAGGTGCAGGTAATCATAGGCGAACTGCCCGGCGGTGAAGTTATAGGGATACCGTCCACCACCCATCAATCCCAGGATTGGTTTCCAGCCGACCAGCCACAGTTTGCCACCGTAACTCAGGTAGTTGGCAAGGCCGGGTAGCGCCTCGGACAGGGGCTGCTGGACATAGTCGTCCGCATGCCAGAAGATGGTGGAGTAGGGTCCGATGTCACCGGCGGCGGGCACGCCCTGCTCGTCGCAGTCCCAGTTGGTATAACGGTAGCCGGAAAGCAGGAAGTGGTAAAACTCGTCCTGCTGGGCATCGCTGGGTCGACCGGGTGTGCCGTTGTCGTTACGGGTCTCGTCAACGAGCAGGATGCCGTGGTCAAGGGTAATCGGCTTGCCCCGGACCTCGTTTGCCCGTTCGCTTTCGTTGCCCGCGGAGTCAACCGCGGTGGCAACATAGTAGTACATCGTGTCGGCAAGCAGGCCGGTGTCATGATAAACGGTGTCGGTGAGCAGGCTGGTGTTGAGGCGCCGGTACTCGCCACCCGCGGTGGTGGCGCGATAGAGGTTATAGCCGGCGATGTCCCTTTCCTGATTTCTTCCCCAGATGAGCCGGTTGCCCCACGGGATAGGCAAGAGGGCGAAGTTTGCCGGCGGAAGCGGAATCAGGTTCGGCACCGCGCTCTTTTCTTCTGCCGTGCCGCTATGATGACCAGTTGAGTCAAAGGCGACGATGGTGGCATAGTAGCGGGTGCCGTTAATCAGGCCGGTGATGCGATAAGAGGTGCTGTGGCGGTTAAGGATTACCGAGTCGGTGTAGACACCCGCGCCCGTGCCCCAGAACAGTTTGTAGCCGGCAAGGTCAGGCTCGGTGTTTGCCGTCCATTCAGCGACCAGGGTTCCGCCGGTGCCAGCATCCGCCAGTGTGAAATCGGCGGGCGGCAGGGGTGAGACCGCCAGCAGCGCCAGTGACGCCACCGCCATTCTGGTCACTTCGGTGGCAAGGTCAATCGAGAGGTTGCCGAAGGTGTCGGCGGTGGTGTGATACCAGGGGTAAAAGTCGCCGTATTCGGCGCCGGCGGTGGCAAGATAACCGGCGTAATGGAAAGCGAGCTGGTCCGAGCCATAGGAGCCGATTTGCACCGCATGGTCAAGCCGGGTGTAGAGTTCTGCCATCCTGCCTTCAAACTGTGCCAGACCGAGCGATGCCCGATTGCAGAAGATGTTGACACCAAAGGCGCCACCGGGCCAGGCGACCATATCAAAGTTGAGCGCGCCGATGATGTTGGCGTTCTGCTGGCGCATCAACTGGGTGTAGTGAAAACTGCCCAGGAGCCCCTGCTCCTCACCGGTAAAGGCGATGAACTTAACGGTAATCTCCGGATGTTCGCGGGCAAACACCCGGGCGGCTTCAATCACCACCGCGCTGCCGGAGGCGTTGTCCTCGGCGCCCGGTGCATAGTTATACGGGTCTTCGGAGGTGCAGTCAAGATGCCCGCAGATGACAACGATGCGGTCGGGCATAGTGGTGCCCGGGATGGTGCCGACAACATTGCGCCATATCTGTCCTGCCTGGGGATAGGAGTCAAGCACCACCGAGTCAATGCCAATCGCCCGGAAGTAATTGAAGACATACTCCTCGGCAGAACGGCAGGAGTCGGTGGCAGAATGGCGGGTGCGGAAGTTTTCCAGCCGGCGCAGTTGATAGGCGATCGAGTCGGGGTTGACCTTATCAACCAGGCGCTGGACGAGCGTGTCCCGAAACTGCGGCGCGGGAAACGCCCGGGGAACGGCAGGGTGAAAGGGAAACGGTTTGTCCGGCAGGCGCACCAGTTCGCCGCCGAGCAGGGTAATCTGATGGCTGGTTTGCGGGTCAGCCTGGATTAACGCCAGGTCCTCATCCACCAGCAAGGGGGTGGCAACTTCTTTTAATCGGGCAAGGACATCGGCGTGCGGCAGATAAACAAGATAAAGCGGGACATCAGGGGTCAGCGCAACAGCGGGAAACAGCCAGCCCTCCCTTTGTGCCCTGATATCGGCGATAAGAAAGTTGTTCGTGATACCGTAAACCGGCAGCCGGCTGCGCGCAGCACGCTGGAGCAACTCCTCATCTACCGGGATAAGGACAATGTCATTTGCCCAAACAACGGCAATAAAAATTAAAACCAGAGCGGGCAGAAAGCGTTTCATATTTCTATTCCTTTCCTGTTAATCCTTTCTAAATTATAGAGCGGTTATCGGTGGGGTCAAATGACATTATCCGGGCCGGTCGCGGTTAGCCTGCGTCGTGGCGCCGGAGTTAATTAAAACTGCCGGACAAAACAGGAAGAAGAGCGGGCGGGAAAATGCCGGGTTAAACCGGATGTTGAACTCCGGACAATAAAGGCGGTTAAATCCGGGGTAAAAACACGGGCAATTGAGCGGTTAAAACAGGGTGTTAACCTTGATATTTAAGATGGAGCAGAACCGAGGGCGAAGGTTCGGGTTAAGTCTAATGCTGACATCGGGGCAAGCCCCCCAGCAGCCCCGGGGCTAGCCCCAAGCCTGCCCCTGATTATAATTATTAAACTCAGCCCAATCGCCTAATCCATTGCCCTTACAAAAGTTAGCCAAAATTTTACTGTTTGAACAACAAAACCGGCGTTATTTTTGGCAAAAATCCGGGTCTAAATGAATAGGGGAACAACGGTGTAATACATCTTCTAAATAAACAACCGGGGAGTTGCGCCCGGTCAAGCACAATTCCCGGGAAGTCACGAGAAGATATAGTTAAAAGCCTAAAAGAAATTACCCCACCGACTCCCGAATTAGTTGAATTTAGGGGCAAACAATATAATGAGATAATGTCACTATAACCCAATTAAAGATTCTACGATTGTAAGTGTCAGATTTGCGGAAAAGTATATTAAAAAAGCTGGAACTCGCTATGTTGAAGCCGCTCCCATAACAGAAAAAAGACAAAAGGGACCAGAAACGCCCTGATCACCACAAGGAGTTTGATCCGGGGGACAAGAAAATAATCGAAAGAACTAAAGAAAAAATAGTATTTAAATTAACCGGCAAAAATTATAGTATATCTTTAGCGTTGAAATGATCATATCACCTGCCCGGGTTTCCGTCTATATAGTCTGTTAAGCAGTTAATTATCTTGTTGAGCCTTCGTTTTTCCGGGAGCCGTCTTTATTATTAACACCCGTGCGTCGGTGGTTGTGCCTGTTGACAGGGGATAGAAAGATTAGAAAATAAGGGATATGAAGAAGAGCGGTGAGCGGGTGCGGGTGTGTGTGGTCGGTTCGTGTATGACCGACCTGGTTTTTCGGGTGCACCGGTTTCCCCGGCCGGGTGAGTCGATGCCGGGCGAGGAGTTCGGGCTTTTTCTGGGTGGTAAGGGGTTTAATCAGGCAATCGCCTGTCACCGGCTGGGTGCTGAGGTGGTGATGGTCGGCAGGGTGGGTGAGGACTATTTTGGTGATTTGTTTCTGGAGAAGATGGCGGCAGAGGGGATGACGACCGAGTTTGTCTGGCGCGACCCGGTGGCGGGGACCGGTGTTGCCTGTCCTCTGATTGATGCGAGCGGGCAGAATGCGATTATCGGGATTTCCCGGGCGAATATGCGGATTGACCGGACGCAGGTGGCGGCGGCAAGGGAGGCGATTGCGCAGGCGGATGTTTTGATGTTGCAGTTTGAGATTCCGCATCAGGTTTCTTTTGAGGCGGCGACAATCGCACATAACGCCGGCGCGATTGTGCTTTTGGACCCGGCGCCGTTTCATAATATTGAGTTGCCGATTGACCAGCCGGTGGACTACATTGTGCCGAATGAGATTGAGGCGGCAGAACTGGCGGGCGGCGGTTCGATTGACCGCTGGGCAGCGGCGGAACTGGAGCGGGGTAGGAAAGCGGTGGTGGTTTCGGTGGGTGCGGATGGTGCGGTGGTGTATGACGGGCGGGGCAGGCGCCGGTTGCCGGCGTATCGGGTGAAGGTGGTGGATTCAACCGGTGCCGGTGATGCGTTTCGTGCCGGTCTGGCGGTGAGTCTGGCGCGGGGTAAGGATATTGACAGCGCGGTGCGGTTTGCCAATGCCTGCGGTGCGCTGGCGACCACGGTGCTCGGTGCGGAGCCGTCAATGCCAAATTTGCGTCAGGTGGAGGAGTTTCTTGCCCGACAGGAGGTGCGATGATATTTATTGACAGTGCGGTGCTGGCGGAGGTGGAGCGGGCGGTGGCGCTGGGTTTTGTCCGGGGGTGCACGACCAATCCGGCGCTGCTGGCAAAGGTGGCAAAGGAGCCAGCGGCGGTGATAAAGGAGATTGCCCGGATTGTGCCCGGACCGGTGTTTTATCAGTTGACCGGGGCGGATGTGAAGGAGCGGGAGGCGGAGGCGCGGCGGTTTTATGCCATCGCACCGGATAAGATTGTGCTGAAAATCCCAGCGACAACCGAGAATATGGCGCTGGTGAGCCGGCTGGTGCCGGAGATTCCCTGCGCCGCCACCGCGGTGTTCAGCGGGTATCAGACGCTTTTGGCGATTGAGGCGGGGTGCACCTATGTGATTCCCTATGTCAACCGGGCGACCCGGCTGCTGGGTGATGGGTTGAAACTGGTGCGGGAGCTGAGCGAGGTGATCAGGGCGAGCGGCAAGCCGGTGGAGATGGTGGCGGCGAGTATCAAGTCAGCGGAGGAGGCGGTGCAGGCGTTCATTGCCGGTGCCCATCATCTGACCCTGCCACTGGATGTCATCCTTGCCCTGGGTGAACACCCCTTTTCGGAGGCGGCGATTGCCGAGTTCAACCGCAGCGCCCGAAACGGGTAATCTTGACAGATTTAATTAACCTTCTAAAATTATCTTTTAAGGTGGTAGCGGTTTATGCGTGGCAATTATCCGTTTAAGAAGGTAGCGTTTATCGGCACCTATGTGCCGCGGCGCTGCGGGATTGCGACCTTTACCGCCGATTTGCGCAATGCGGTGGCACAGGAGGCGCCGGAACTGGACTGCCTGGTGGTGGCGCTTAACGACACGCCCGAGGGTTACGCCTATCCGGAAGAGGTGCGGTTTGAGGTGGCACAGAACAATCAGGACTACTACCGGCAGATGGCGGAGTTTTTGAATATGACCCGGGTGGATTTGACCTGTCTGCAGCATGAGTACGGGATATTTGGCGGTCCGGCGGGCAGTCACATCCTGGTGGCGCTGCGGCGGTTGCGGATGCCGATTGTCACCACCCTGCATACCGTCCTGACCGAGCCGAGCGAACAGCAGCGCCAGGTACTGGAGGAGATTTGCCGGCTCTCGGAACGGGTGGTGGTGATGAGCGAGCGGGCGATGCAGTTTCTCAGGGAGATTTATCATGTGCCGGAGCGGAAGATCGACTTTATCCATCACGGGATTCCGGATATGCCGTTTGTTGACCCGAATTACTATAAGGATTTGTTTGGCGTGGAGGGGCGCCGGGTGATTCTCACCTTCGGGTTGCTGTCGCCGAATAAGGGGATTGAGTATATGATTGACGCCCTGCCGGCGATCGCCCGGGAGTTTCCGGATATAATTTACATTGTGCTCGGTGTGACCCATCCCCATGTGAAGCGGGAGCAGGGCGAGGAGTACCGGTTGCGCCTGCAGAGACAGGCACGGGAACTGGGTGTTGCCCAGCATATCATCTTTCATAACCGGTATGTGACGCTGGAGGAGTTGTGTCGTTTTCTCGGTGCCGCGGATGTGTATGTGACACCTTATCTAAATCCGGCGCAGATTGTTTCCGGGACGCTGGCTTATTCAATGGGTGTTGGTAAGGCGGTGGTGTCCACGCCCTACTGGTATGCCGAGGAGATGCTCGGGGAGGGTCGGGGCCGGCTGGTGCCGTTCCGGGATGCCGGTGCGCTGGCGGAGACGATAATTCAGTTGTTCCAGAATGAGGCGGAACGCCATGCGATGCGCAAGCGGGCTTACGCCTATGGCAGGATGATGATCTGGAAGGAGGTTGCCCGGGCTTATCTGCGTTCGTTTCAGCAGGCGGCTGAGGAGCGGATGCGCGGTCCGGCGGTGCTCTGGCCCCAGGCGGCAAGCGCCGACCCGCTGGACATTGAGTTGCCGGAGTTGAAGTTGAACCATCTCTTCACCCTGACCGATGACACCGGCATCCTGCAGCATGCCCGGCGCACCGTGCCGAATCTTGCTGAGGGTTATACCACCGATGACAACGCCCGGGCGCTGCTGGTTGCCCTGCGTGCCGATGAGGTTGAGGAGGACAAGGAGTTACTGTCCCGGCTGGTACGGCGGTATCTGGCGTTCGTTGACTTTGCCTTTAACCGGCAGAACAACCGCTTCAGAAATTTCCTTTCCTATGACCGGCGCTGGATAGAGGATTTCGGTTCCGAGGACAGTCATGGCCGGGCGCTGTGGGCGCTGGGTTATACGGTGAGTCTGGCAAATGAGGATGGAGTGGTGGCACTGGCGATGAACCTGTTTGCCGCGGGGCTGCCCGCGGTGGAACTCTTTACCAGCCCGCGTGCCTGGGCTTATACGCTCCTGGGAATTTGTGCCTATAGCCGGCGGTTTCCGGGTGACAGTAATGCCCGGCGTTTTCGCGAGATGCTTAGCGAACGCCTGTTCAACCTTTATAAAGCCACCGCCAGTGAGGGGTGGTGCTGGTTTGAGAATGTGCTTGCCTATGCCAACGCCCGGTTGAGTGAGGCGCTGATTGTTGCCGGGAGTGAAATGGGCAGGCAGGACTTTCTTGAGGCGGGGCTGCGTTCGCTGGAGTGGTTGACCCGGGTGCAGACCGCAGAACAGGGACATTTTATTCCGATTGCCAATGGCGGGTGGCAGAAGGGCGCACCCCGACTGCGCTTCGACCAGCAGCCGATTGAGGCGCAGTGTGCGGTGGAGGCGTGCTATCAGGCGTATCTTGTTACCCGTGACCAGAAGTGGCGGGAGGAGATGCGCCGGGCGTTTGAGTGGTTTTTAGGTCGGAACGACCTGGGGCTGCCGGTTTATGACTACGCGACCGGTGGTTGCCACGACGGGCTGCATCCGGATGGGGTTAACGGCAACGAAGGGGCGGAGTCAACCCTGGCGTTTTTGTCCGCGCTTCTGACGATGCGGGCGGCGCAGTCTCCGGCTGAGGAGAAGGGAGGGGTTAATGGATGATGACCGCCAGTTACTTTTAAAAAGATATGAAGGAAACCCGATTCTCACCGCGGCGGACTGGCCCTATACAGTAAATACTGTTTTTAATCCAGGTGCAATAACCCTGCCCGACGGTACAACTTTGCTTCTGTGCCGGGTGGAGGACCGCCGGGGTATATCGCACCTGTGTGCGGCGCGTTCGGCAAACGGCATTGACAACTGGCAGATTGACCCGGTGCCGACGCTGGCGCCGGACCCGGTGAATTATCCGGAGGAGTTGTGGGGTATTGAGGACCCCAGGATTACCTATGTGGAGGAACTGGGTAAGTATGCGATAACCTATACCGCCTATTCCCGTGCCGGTCCGGCGGTGGCGCTGGCGCTGACCGAGGACTTCCGGCGTTTTGAGCGGCTGGGTGTGGTGATGCCGCCGGCAGATAAAGATGCGGCGCTACTGCCCCGGCGTTTTAACGGCTACTGGCTGATGATTCATCGGCCGACCACCTGGCTGGGTGCGCACATCTATATATCGCAGTCACCGGATTTGATTCACTGGGGCAGGCACCATCTTGTTCTGCCGGCGCGGCAGGGCGCCTGGTGGGATGCGAGCCGGGTGGGACTGGCAGCACCACCGATTGAGACACCAAGGGGCTGGCTGGTGTTTTATCACGGGGTTAAGGACACGCCCAATGGCTCGATTTACCGGGTGGGATTGGCGCTGTTTGACCTGAAGGAACCCTGGCGCTGCGTCCGGCGAGGAACGGAGTGGATATTCGGTCCGGTGAAGCCCTATGAGCGGTTAGGAGATGTGAATAGCGTGGTGTTTCCCTGCGGCGCGGTGCTGGGACAGGACGGTGATACGATCAGGCTTTACTATGGTGCGGCGGACACCTCAATCTGTGTTGCGACCGGCAGCCTGCAGGAACTTCTGGACTGGCTGGAGCGGCACAGCGCGGATACCTGCGAGGTGCCGGGCGAGAGGATGATTACCTGATTGCTGGGGGTGCACGGTCAATGCCGGTCAGTGGGTGGGACGGTGCGGTCGGGCGGCTGCTGGCGCAGTTTTATCAGCTCTGGCGCCCGGTGGGCGGACTTTTCTGACTGGCGCCGGGTCAGTTCAAAGAATACGACCCAGACAAGGATTGAGAATACAATCAAACTGCCGGTAAGCAGGGGGCGCTGGGGCAGGGCGATAACCAGAAAGTCATAAAGTCCGTGGGCGAGGATTGCCAGGAGCAGTCCGATAGTCCCCAGAATGTTCGCCTGGGTTTCGTTTTTGGCAAACTTTGCCTCACCGAGAAAGTAGCCCATCAGGACACCGTAGAAGGCATGGCTGGGCACCGCCAGCAGGGCGCGCATGATGCCGGTGCGCAGACCGCCGAACACGGTGGGGGTGAAGATGTAAAAGATGTTTTCCAGGGTGGCAAAGCCCAGGGCGACCGCGGTGGCGTACAGGATGCCGTCATAGGGTTCGTCAAACTCCGGCAGGTGATAGCAGTAGAAACGGACAACGAAGAACTTCCAGCACTCCTCAACCAGTCCGATGACCAGCAGTGCGCCAAGGAAGATGTTTAACAGGTTCGATGGACCGAGCAACAGGCCGCTGTTGGTGGCGCCGAGCCCGACCAGGGCGGTAAAGCGCTGGAGCAGTCTTGATGTTACCGAGGCGGGGAGGGTAACAAATGCGCCCAGGACGAATGACACAAATATGGGCCAGAAGGGCTCTTTTTTATAACGGTCGCGAAAGTAGAAGAATAGCAGTAAAAGACCACCCGGGAGGATGGCGATGATGAGAAGGACGAAAAGCACGGGTTATTTTCCTCTAACCGGGGACAAAGTCAACGCTGGTAGATGTTAAATTAGATAAACTTTCGCCAGATGAGGAGCGAGATGATGATGGTGTAGATGCCGGTGACAATTATATTTTTGATAATCTGGCGGCGGGGGCGGGTGGGCAGAAAATTTCCCTTTCCGGGCAGGCGGGCGAGGAGTTTTGCGGGCAGGAGCTGGCGGGTAGCCTGATGCATCAGCGCCAGTCCCAGGATGTTGGTGAGCCAGTAGGTGACAATCATTCCCGGCGGGAAGAGCGCAGGGTGGATGATGCCCAGGAGTTTGCCGATAAGATAGGCGATGGGGAGGTTGATAATCGCATCGTTCCACCAGGAGAGCGGTGAGAGGATGTAGCCGGCAACAAACATCACGGTGGCGAGGGCTTTTTTAACCTTCCCGGGTAAGGTCATGGTGGTTATTATAATTTTCTTTGAGCGGCGGGCAATCTGTGTTATCTTGACCACTGCGAGGATTAATCATAAGATAAAACAATGCGGATTCTTGTGGTTAACTGGCGCTGTCCGCGCAACCCGGAGGCGGGCGGGGCAGAGATTTATCTGCAGGAGATATGCCGCCGGCTGGTGGCACGGGGTTATGAGATAACGCTTTTTTGCGAGCGGTTTCCGGGCTCCAGTCCAGAAGAGATGATTGATGGGGTAAGGGTAATCCGACAGGGCAGGAGGTTGACCTTTAACTGGACCGTTTATCGCAATATCAACCGGATAGTGAGGGAGGGTAAATATGACCTGGTGATTGATGACCTGAATAAGATTCCATTTTATTCGCCCTGGTTTGTTGACCGACCGGTCCTGGTTTTGTTGATGCATCTGTTTCGGGGAAGTATTTTCAAGGAGGTGTCACCGCCGCTGGCGGCGTATGTTTATCTGACCGAGAGTTTAATTCCGCTTGCGTATTACGGCTGTCCTTTTGCGGTGCTTTCCGAGAGTTCGAAAAGTGACTGCGTCCGGCTGGGGATTGCGCCGGAGCGGATAACGGTTGTGCCACCGGGCACCGATTTCGGGCGGTACTGTCCGGACCCGAGCGTGCCCAGGGAGCCGATTGTCCTCCATGTCGGCAGGCTAAAGCGGTACAAGTCAACCGAGCATTTACTTTATGCGGCAGGGCTGTTAAAGGAGAGGGGGCGTTCGTTCCGGGTGGTGGTGGTGGGAACCGGTGATGACCTGCCCCGGTTAAAGGCGATTGTCAATCAGTTGAAGATAGAAGATGTTGTCCAGTTTACCGGATTTGTCAGTGAGGAGGAGAAGGTCAACTGGTATCGGCGCAGTGCGGTGCTGGTGGAGAGTTCAATTAAGGAGGGCTGGGGGTTGATTGTGATGGAGGCGAATGGCTGCGGGACACCGGTGGTGGTTGCCCGCTCGCCCGGACTGGTGGACTCTTCCCGGGACGGAGTGAACGGACTGTTTTATGAATATGGCAATGTCCCGGAGTTGGCAGAGAAGATTGACCGGTTGTTAACCGATGAGGAGTTGCGCTCCCGGCTGGGCAGGCAGGCGATAGAATGGGCACAGCAGTGGACCTGGGACGGCGCGGCGGATAAGATTGAGGCGTTAATCAGAAAAACGATGGAGGAAAAATGAAATCTGATACGACGGTGCCGGCACTGGAATGTCGGGATGTGGTGAAGCAGTTTCGCCGGGGTAGAGGGTTTAAGAAGCGAACAATCCGGGCGCTGGATGGTGCAACTTTGAGTTTACAGCCCGGGGAACTTTTCGGGCTTTTAGGACCTAACGGTGCGGGCAAGACGACCCTGGTGCGCTGCATCGCGACCCTTTTAATTCCGGATGCGGGCACCATCCGGCTGTTCGGGCATGATGTTTTTAAGGATGCGCTTTTCTGCCGGCAGCAGATTGGACTTTTGACCTCAGGCGAGCGGACGCTTTACTGGAAACTTTCTGCCCGGGACAACCTTCGTTTCTTTGCCGCGCTTTACGGGTTGAGCGGGAAGGAGCGGGATAAAAGGATTGATTACCTCCTGGAACTGCTGGGTTTGAAGGAGGTGGCAAATGAGCGACTGGAGCGCTACTCCTCCGGGATGAAGCAAAAGGTGAGTCTGGCACGGGCGATGCTCCATGACCCTAAGTTGTTACTCTTGGATGAGCCCACCCTGGGGCTGGACCCGCAGTTCGGCAGGTTTATCCGGGGGTTCATTAAAGAGGAGTTGAATAAAAAACAGGGCAAGACGATACTTTTGACCACGCACTATATGGATGAGGCGGATGAGTTGTGCGAGCGGATTGCTTTTATCAACCGGGGCAGGATTGTGGATATTAAATCACCCGAGGAGTATAAGAGGGACATTCCCCATAAGGAGATATTGAAGGTGCGCTGCCAGGGGCGGTTTGATGGTGAGTTGTTAAAGGGTGTGCCCGGGATTGAGCGAGTTAGTGCCGAATTCAATGATGGGGTGACGACCCTGACCATCGTTGCCCCCAGGGCAGAGGGGGTGTTGAGTGAGGTCATTGAGGCGGTGCGCAGCCGGACAAGGATTCTGGGCGTTGATGTCCAGGAGCCGACACTGGAGGATGTGTTCATCTATATGACCGGGACTTCACTGGGCGCAGATACCGCGGAGGTGGAGAACGATGCGACGCCGGCTCAGGGTTGAACTGCAGGCGGTTGGTGCGGAGTGCTGGAAGACCATCCGCATCTGGTTCTCCTATCCGATAATGATTGTGTTCTGGGCGATATTTCCCCTGCTCTGGGTGATGCCTTATGTGTTTCAGGGTAGGGCGCTGGTGGGCGGCGCGACGAGCGAATCGTTCCGGCAACTTACCGGCTCGGGTAACTATCTTGCCTTTGTGTTGATTGGCGCGATGATTTCCACTTTTGTCTTCTCGGCATTGTGGGGCGTGGGCAACTCCCTGCGCGAGGAAACCTACTGGGGGACAATGGAATATATCATCGCCTCGCCCACCCATCCTCTGGTGATTCTCATTGGCAAGACACTGGCGGAGTGGGCATGGTCAAGTGTGATGGTGTTGTTTCAGGCGGTGATTATCGCGGTCCTCTTCGGGGTGCAGTTTACCCTGGCAAAGGTGTTACCGGTGTTGTTGATTGTTGTCCTGTTGATGATCGGGTTTTACGGGTTTGCCATCGCCTTCGCCGGTTTCACCCTGTTGATAAAAGAGGTGCACGGCTGGGTGCATACGCTGGAGTGGATATTCTTTCTCTTTTCGCCGATTCGCTATCCGGTGCAGGTCCATCCGGTCACCGCGGTAATCAGCACCCTGATACCCCTGACTTGGGCGCTGGTGGCGATCCGGAGTATTATTCTTCTGAATAAATCTGAAGTCAACCTCTATCAAACGGTTTTAATCCTCCTGGTGATGGATGTGGTGCTGCTGGTCGCCGGGTATTTCCTGTTTGTGTATCTGGAGAAGAAGACCAGGCGCGACGGCACGGTCGGGATGCATTGAGATGAACCGGTTGCGGCGCACCATTTTCCGGTTACGGCACTACGCTGCGGCGGTGTGGGCGGAGAACATCAAGGAGTGGAAACTGGAACTGACCTACAAGGCGGATTTTGCCCGCAGCCTGATCGACCCGGTGGTTTATCTTCTTCCCTATCTGCTTTACGGTATCGCGCTGGTCGGTGGCAGAGAGTCCGAGAGCCTGCGCAACCTGGTCGGGACTGCGGATATCATCACATTCATTACCCTGGGTTATGTGTTTATTGGCTTTCTCAATATGGCGCTCTGGGCGATGGGATTCAGCCTGCGCAAGGAGCAGTTCTACGGAACACTGGAGTCGGTTTTTGCCGCTCCGGTCCCGCGCTGGGTGTTCACGATGGGGATGGCGATGCACTCCATCCTTCATCAGTTGTTGATGATTGCGGTGCAGATTGTGTTTATTGTCCTGGTTTTCAGTATAAAAATTAATCCGCTCGGGCTTCTGCCCACCCTGTTAATCATTGCCTTGATGCTGGTTGCCCTTTATGGTATCGGGATGTTTATGGCGAGTTTTACCCTGATTTTCAAGCAGGGCTGGCTGGTGAGCGAGGCGCTGGCAAGTATCCTGATGATTCTCACACCCATCGCCTATCCGCTGGCGGTGCTGCCGGTTTTTATGCAAAAACTGGCGCTATTCGTGCCAACCACCTACGGGATTCTCGGCGCCCGGCACTTTTTAATGGGCGAGCGGATTGATTTCACCCTGGCGCAGGCATTTGTCCGGCTGGGTATGCTTTCTTTTCTCTGGGTGGCTTTTGGGTTAACGGTGTTCTGGATAATTGACCGCTGGACCCGGCGCTCCGGGACTTTGAGCCACTATTAAAAATTATGGGGAAAATTGGCATTACCCTGGGTGATCCGGCTGGAATCGGGCCGGAGATTACCCTGCGCGCCCTGAATGTGTTGTTCCGGGGGCGGGGTCCAGCTGGAAGGGGGCTGGTGGTGATTGGCTCCCGGGATGTGTTAAAAAGGGAGGTGCGCGGGTATCGGCAGGAACTGCGGGACTGGCTGGAGGAAAATCTTATTGATACCGGTCCGGTGGGTAGATACGAGTGGGGCCGGGTGCAGAAAAATTGCGGGCAGGCGGCGTTGCGGGCGCTGGAGGTCGGAGCGGAACTTTTGCGACAGGGTGAACTGGCAGGACTGGTTACCGCGCCGGTTTCCAAGGAGGCTTTGCGGCTGGCGGGCTTTGGCTTTCCGGGCCAGACCGAGTTTCTTGCGGCGCGACTGGAGGTGAGAAGTTATGCCATGCTTGCCTGGTCGCCATGGTTCAAGGTGGTGCTGGTGACAATTCATACCCCGCTGGCACAGGTGGCGAGGGTTATTACCGCGGCAAGGGTGCAGGAGAAGATTTTCCTGCTTGATGAGTTCCTCCGCCAGGAGATGCGCGGAAAGAAAGGGTATTCACCCCGGATCGGGGTGTTTGCGCTTAATCCCCATGGTGATGAGTTTACGCTGGGTGAGGAGAAAAGGATTCGGCAGGCGATAAGAGCAGCACGGGACCACGGGGTTATGGTTGATGGCCCATTTCCAGCTGATGCCCTGTTTAGTCACCTGAAGGCGTTTGACGGGTTTGTAGCGATGTACCACGACCAGGCAATGCTGCCGGCAAAGATATTGTCCCGGGGTAAAGGGGTAAATGTGACCCTGGGGCTGGGCAAGATTCGCACCTCGCCCCTGCATGGGGTTGCCTTTGATATTGCCGGCAGGGGGATTGCCTCAGCAGATTCAATGGTTGCGGCGATTAAACTTGCGCGCCGCCTCAGTTAGTTAGCGCGGAAACTACCTTAAAATTGAGAGGTGGAGGCAGCCAGGGCCAGTTTCAGGCGAGGCTTTTTTTGGTGGGATTGGAATGCGAGGGCATTCCTTGGGCTTTTTGAGGAGGTTGAGATGCCGTGCCGTCGCCCGAAACAACTGCCTCCACCTCACAAATTGTCAGATGGATTTTAAGGTAAAAATAATCCCCTGTCAAGAAAAATATTAAAATTATTTTACCCAATCTTTAACCGGCGTTAATTTAAACATAATGTCGGGTGCGGGACAGGGGGTGCAGGTGCTTGACATCATAATATCTGCCGGTTATGCTTTAATATCGGGAATGGGTTTGCGGAAAAGATGGTAAAAAGTCTAATAAAATAAATTGAAAGGAGCGCAAAGGCTATGAAGAAAAAGCAGAAAAAGGTTGCCAAGAAAACCGCCAAGAAGGTAACGAAGAAAAAGGTTACCAGGAAGGCACCGAAGAAGACCGCCTCCAGGGCGAAGCGGCCGGTAGCGCCAACACTACTGGAAACGAAGCGCGCGGACCTGGCTGGACCGGGTGTCGGGACTTATGAAGAGGTGGAAAGGGTCCTGCCGAAGGATTACCGTCCGATTCTGAACAATATGGAGACGATGAAGGCGCTGTATGCGGTGAAGAAATACATTGAGGACGGGCTGGCACGGGAGTTGAATCTCCAGATGGTGCAGGTGCCGTTGATTGTGGAGCGGGAAAGCGGTATGAATGACAACCTGGACCGGGACGGCTCCCGGACACCGGTGGAGTTTCCCTGCGGGCTGGGCATCTCGCCCAGGATTAACGCCCAGATTGTTCAGGCGGCAACGAAATGGAAGAGGTGGGCGCTGAAGCAGTTTGGCTGCAAGGTGGGTGAGGGGATCAACACCGATATGCGGGCGGTGCGCAAGGACTACTTCCTTGACCACGACCACTCCGCTTATGTTGACCAGTGGGACTGGGAAAAGGTTATTACCGCAGAGGACCGGAATCTGGAGTATCTGAAAGATACGGTGCGGAAAATCTGGAAGGTTATTACCGGTGCCGAGGAGTTTGTGCAGGAGTTGTATCCGCAGCTGAAGGACCCGCGTTATCCCAATCTGCCCAAGGAGTTGACCTTTATCCATGCGGAAGAGATTCTGGAGATGTATCCGGACCTGCCCCGCAAGCAGCGCGAGACCAGGTTGCTGCAGGAGGTGGCGCCGGCGGTGTTCATCATCGGGATTGGCTATCCATTGAAGGACGGGCTGCCCCACGAGATGCGGGCCGCGGACTATGATGACTGGATTACCGACACCTCGCACTGGACCGGCAAGGAGACCCACGGGTTAAACGGCGATATCCTGGTTTGGAATCCGGTTACCCGGCGCCGTCATGAGCTGTCGTCAATGGGCATCAGGGTGACCAAGGAGACCCTGCGGATGCAGCTGGAGATGGCCGGGCAACTTGACCGGTTGTCCCTGCCCTATCACCGGATGATAATGAACGACGAGTTACCGCTTTCCATCGGTGGCGGTATCGGTCAGGGCAGAACCTATATGCTTCTCCTGCGCAAGGCGCACCTGGGCGAGGTGACGGTGACGGTCTGGCCGAAGCAGTTGCACGAGATATGCGAGAAGCATAATATCTATGTGCTGAAATAGCACCGCAAGGAAACGGTCAGGCGGGAGCGGGTTAACCGCTCCCGCTTTTTATTTTCTAAATTTGGGTAAAAAAGGTGAGGGTCACGGAAGACCCAGTTACGCGGCAATTGTGTTGACCGAGCCGTTTTAGTGTACCGGGCCTTCGTGCCCTCTAATTATTAGACTACCAGAAACGCCGTCCGGGTTCCAGTGATTTAATCCCGGGATATTTAATCTCTGGATTTTTGTCCATCTTATTTTAATATAATGGGTTATGGATTTAATCGTTGTCGGTGGTGGTGCCGCTGGTCTTGTCTGTGCCCTGGAGGGGGCGAGGCTGGGGTTGCGGGTGCTTTTACTGGAAAAGACCGAAAGGTGCGGTAATAAACTGGTGTTAACCGGTGGCAAGAAATGTAATTTCACCCATACCGATTCACCTCGGGAGATGGCAAAGAGGTTTGACTGTCCCAAGGAGTTGATCCTGCCCGTTTTGCGCCGGTTCAGTTATCAGACAATTATCGAGTTCTTTGCCGGTCTCGGGATAGAACACCGGGTTGATGAAGATGGTTGTGTCTGGCCGGTGGTGCCGGGCTCAAAGAAGGCGGGTGATGCCCGGCTGGTGCGCGACCGGCTGGTGGCGAGGGCGCTGGAACTGGGGGTAAAGATAAAGACCAGGGCAAAGGTGAAGAAGATTGTGCCGGGCTGGCGGGTTGTGCTGGAGGACGGCACCGAGTTTTCTGCGGACAATGTCTGTGTGGCGACCGGCGGTGCCAGTTATCCCCAAACCGGTTCAACCGGCGATGGGGTGTTGCTTGTCCGGGCGCTGGGGATAAAGACCACGCCATTTTTCCCGGCGCTGGCGGCTTTAAAGGTAAAGGAGGACATCCGGGCGCTGGCGGGTATTACCCAGCAGCGGGTGGTGGTCGGGGTTGACATTTCGGATGTTGCGCCCCGGCGCGGTAATTTTATCTTTGCCCATGAGTATATTTCCGGTTCAGCGGTGATGAACATCAGCGGGTTCGCGGCCCGGGCGTTACAGGAAGGTAGAAAGGTGACGCTAACGGTTGACTGGGTGCCGGAGAAAAATCAGGAGGTGCTGCGGCAGGAGTTTACCAGATACCGGCAGGAGCGGCCGGTGATGCAGGTCAACACACTGCTGGCACGCTGGGTGGCAAGGCGGGTTGCCAATTTTATCTGTGCTCAGGTCGGGGTGCGGGCAGAGAAGCGATTAGCCGGTTTGAGCAAGGCAGAGACGGCAATGCTAATTGCCGGGCTTAAGGGGACGAGGTTTGCCATCACCGGCACCGAGCCGCTGGCACGGGCAACGGTGAGCGGTGGCGGCGTGTGTCTGGAAGAGGTTGATATGAACACGATGGCGGCAAAGCGGTTTCCCGGGCTTTTCTTTGCCGGTGAGGTGCTTGACCTCTGGGCAGAGACCGGTGGTTATAACCTGCATTTTGCCTGGGCAAGCGGGTTGACGGTTGCCCGGGTGGTGGCGGGTGTGCTGAAACCAGATCAGGGAAAAGGAAAGGAGTAATTATGGCAAAGGGCAGGTTTGTTACCGCAATCAGCTGTATGGATGGACGGGTGCAGTTGCCGGTGATTAACTGGCTCCGGGACAACTATCGGGCAGATTATGTGGATATGATTACCCAGCCCGGCCCGATTAAATTGCTGAGCGAGAATCAGGAGGCGGCGGTGGCGGTGATGAGGCGGTGCGTGGAGGTTTCGGTAAAACACCACAATTCCCGCCTGGTGGCGGTGGTCGGGCACCTTGACTGTGCCGGTAATCCGGTGGGAAAGGATGAGCAGTTACGGCAGATTGCCACATCAGTCCAGCTAATCAAGGGCTGGGGGCTGGAAGAGGGTGTTGAGGTGATCGGTCTCTGGGTGGACGGTGTTACCAGCCCGGACGGTGCGCTGGAACTCGGTCAGGTGGAAAGGGTTATTTAACGGCGCTGAATTTCACGGTGGCGATGTTGTTATTCAATTCCAGGCGGGCGAAGTAAACTCCGCCACCGGGCAGACGGAAGGTGTAGGATTGCGGACCCGCGGGCAGGGCGCCGGCAGTTAACAATTCAATCACCCGCCCCGCCGGGTCAACGACTTTCACACTGCCGTTTGTGGAACGGGACAGGGCAAAGTTAACCTGTGCGCTGCCGTTTGCGGTCCGGACCGTGAGCGGTGCGGTCAGGAGGGTGTTTTTTCCTTCGGCGAGCGGGACGCCGTTGCTGGTGGTAACGAGCATTGAGTCAACGGTGGTGTTGCCCGCAACATCGCTTGCCCGCACATAAACCCAGTAGTCGCCATCACCCACCGTCGCAGTTGCCCACTTGCCGGCGGCGTCGGTTGACTCAATAACGCTGTCGCCGTCGGTGTTGGTGACAATATAGTAATACTCCCGGCGCTCGTAGTCGCCCCGGGAGCGACAGGTATTGTCGTTTTTATACACGACATTGACATTCTGGGCATCCAGCCGACCATAGAAGATGACGCTGATTGTCCAGGGGACAACAACCGTGCCACCGGCGCTTTTGATGGAGTATTCAATCAGATAGGGGGCAAGTTTGTCCCAGGTGTCGTTACCGGTGGACAAGCCAGTTTTGTCGTAAATCCGGGCGATTATGTCAACATCACCGTTAAGGCTTCCGGGGTTTAGATAGGTGGAGGTGTTGTTCCGGCAGAAGGCGAAGCGCTGACCGGTGCGGGCGTCCTGAAAGACCGGCGGCAGGAGGTCGGTGCTGGGCTGAATGATGGTCAGGGGGTTCTGGACAAACCACCAGGTTGGGTTCGGGAAACGCTGCCAGGTGGCGCCGGTGTCCGAGATGCGGGCGAAGTGGAGGTGGTCAAAGGTGGCGTCAATGGGCCAGGCGACAAGGTAGCCGATCACCTCGCCCTCCTGCACCTCATCGCCCAGATTTTTGTGATAGCGATTCGGGTCAATGTGGGCATAAAGCCAGCCCTCAGCCCGACCGGTATAGGTAAGCGGTGAGTCGCAGACCGCAATCCGGTAGTGCAGTTCTGCCTGAATTGTACCCCATGCCTTTACCCAGCCGTGCGCCACCGCGCGCACCTCAACACCCGAGGTGTCCGGGGTGATGACATCAATGCCATTGTGAAAATAAGGACCGCTGCCGTAATCCTGATAATTGCCCCAGTTGTTACCCAGCGGATGGGGTTGATTCACCGGCGGGATGGGCCAGGAGGTGGCAAAGACGGGCAGGGCAAGGGCGATGACTGCAAATCCACGCATAAAACAATTTTACCACCAGGGACATCCAAGTCAAAAGAGAAAATCGGGAGGTGTAATTTTTTAACTACTTCTCTGTAACAGCAGAAGCAGGCGTTGGGAGTGATAATAACCGGGCTATCCTGGGATTATATATCTTGTGCGGTTAACATAATTTCGCCGCAGGCGAACTTTGATGTCGCGGAAATTTTTAGTAATCGTTGTTAGGGGTTGGGAAGCGTGAAGAAATGGCAGCCTTACTATAAGGCAAAGTTAATGATAAAATTACGAGCTACAAATAATTTTGATGTTCGGGGGAGCTTCATAATTATTAATATCAAATGTTGTTAATCTTGAGCGAACGATTTGTTTTAGTTTTGATAAAGTTATCTTTATAGGAGTGTCAAAATAGTCGCCGGGTTTTTATAACATAAACTTCTATATTCGTGTTGGTTGCATTCAGGGGCAGGCTTGGGGCTAGCCCCGGGGCTGCTGGGGGACTTGCCCGGGTGTCAGTGTCGTAGTCAAGCGCGGGGTGAAGGTTGTTGCCAGGTGTGGTGGTTGTTTTCGTGGTTTCTGCGGTCGCAGCGTCTGGTTTGAGGCGGGTGGGTGTTATTTCGGTAACCGGAGAAGTGAAGCGGGGTTGAGGGTGGTGGATGGGCGGGAGTGGAGGGCGTCTGTCGGGGTAGTTGACAGGGTTGGTGGGGGCGTTATATTGGTGCTGGCGTTATGGCAGGGTCGTGGCAGGGCGTGCCGGAGCCGGCACAGCCTTTTTCTAAATTTGCCCGGTATTATGACCGGTTTATGATGCGCTATGTTGATTACCAGGGGTGGGTTAATTATGTGGTGAAGGTTTTCCGGCGGTGGTGCCGGGATGAACGGGGTCGGGTGGTGATGCCGGAGACGGTGCTGGATGTCGCCTGTGGCAGTGGAATCCCGACCATACTTCTGGCGAAGAGGGGTTTCCGGATGGTTGGTGTTGACCGGTCGCAGGAGATGCTGGCGGTGCTGGTGGCGAAGAAGGGTGATTTGCCGATTGAGGTGGTGTGTGCAGATATCCGGGATTTCCGGTTGCCGCAGGAGGTGGATGCGGCGATATCGCTTTATGATAGCATTAACTATCTTTTGACCGAGGAGGACCTGGAGCGGTGTTTTTCCTGTGTGTATCGGGCGCTGCGCGCGCCGGGCGGTGTTTTTGCGTTTGATATGAATACGCTCTACGGGCTTGCCGCAGGCTGGGGCACGAGGACGATTACCCGGGAGACCGATGAGGTTATCTCCATCTGGCAGAATCAGTTTGACCCCGAGACCAGGATATCAACGCTGCGGTTGACCTTCTGGGAGAAGTTGCCTGACGGGGAGCTGGGCGAGAAGATGGAGGAACTGCATCAGGAGCGGGGTTATACCACCGAGGAGGTGGCGGCGGCGCTGCGCCGGGCGGGTTTTAGCCAGGTGCATTTTTACCATCACGGCGGTTTTCTGCCGGTTGGACCGTGGACGGTGCGGATGATGGTGGTGGCCTTGAAGTGATGAGGCGGGGAAAGGGAAACGCTTGCAGTTTTGGTTATGGTGGTTAAAATAGGCTATGCGTTTTATTGCTGACCTGCACATTCATTCCCGTTTTTCCCGGGCAACCAGTCAGGAGATGGACATTCCGGCAATCGCCCGGATGGCAAAGAAGAAGGGGATAACACTGGTTGCCACCGGTGACTTTACCCATCCCGGATATTTTGCCTCGCTAAGGAGTCATCTGCAACCGACCGGCAGCGGGCTTTATGTTTATGATGATGTTTATTTTATCCTGTCCACCGAGGTGAATAATATCTATTCCGCGGGGGGCAGGCTGCGCCGGATTCACAATCTGATATACTGCCCGACACTGGAGTCGGTGCAGACGATTAACGGGATACTGGCGAAGTTCGGAAAACTGGAGGCGGATGGCAGACCGACGGTGAGCATATCAAGTTATGACTTGCTGGCGCGGCTCCTGGAGGTGGAGCCGCGGGCGTTCTTGGTGCCGGCGCACATCTGGACGCCCTGGTTTTCGCTTTACGGCGCAAACTCGGGTTTTGATGCCTTTGAGGAGTGTTTTGGCGACTTGAGCGAGCAGGTTTTTGCGGTTGAGACCGGTCTGTCTTCCGACCCGCCGATGAACTGGCGGTTGTCCGCGCTGGATAAGAAGACATTGATTTCCAACTCTGATGCCCATTCACCGAGCCGGCTGGGTCGGGAGGCGAATGTGTTTGACTGTGAACTTGATTTTGATGTTATCCGGGAGGTGCTGAGGACCCGGGACAGAAGCCGGTTACTCTTCACGATTGAGTTTTTCCCCGAGGAGGGGAAGTATCATTATGATGGGCACCGGCAGTGCGGGGTGAGGATGACGCCACAGCAGTCGCTCCTTTCCGGTGATGTCTGTCCGCTCTGCGGCCGGAAGGTGACCGTCGGGGTGCTTCACCGGGTGGAGGAGCTGGCGGACCGCAAGCCGGATGAGGTGCCGAAGGACCGGATTCCTTTCAAACATCTGGTGCCCCTGGAGGAGATTGTCGCCGAGGTGCTGGATAGCGGTCGTGATACCGCGGGGGTGCAGCGGAAGTATGAGGAGTTGCTGCAGGCGCTGGGATGCAGTGAGTTTGAGATTTTGATGGATGTGCCGATTGAGGACATCAGGCGGGTGGATGAGCGGGTTGCCGAAGGGGTTGAGCGGATGCGCCGGGGTGAGGTGGAACTGGAGCCGGGTTATGATGGGGTTTTCGGGGTGGTGAAGGTTTTGCCCACGAGCCGGCGAAGCCAGGAGGTGGTGCCGCCCCGGGCAGAGGATAGCGGACAGTTGCGACTGTTTTAGGTGATGGAAAGGCTCTGGGCGCCCTGGCGGTCAACCTACCTTAACTGTATCAGCCAGTCCAGGGGGAAAGAGAATTGCCTTTTCTGCTGGCTGAAAAAGGTAAAAGACAAGCAAAAAAACCTGATTCTTTACCGGGGAAAGAAGGTGCTGGTGGTGATGAATCGCTATCCCTATAACAGCGGGCATCTGATGGTGGCGCCGCTGCGCCATATCGCCAGTTTTGAAGGTTTGACGCCCGATGAGGGTGCGGATTTGCTCCGGCTGGTGCAGGCGAGTATTAAGTTTCTCCGGCAGGAGTTCGCACCGCAGGGGTTTAATGTCGGTGCCAATTTAGGTGCGAGTGCGGGTGCGGGTGTGCCGGGACATCTGCATCTCCATATTGTGCCCCGCTGGCAGGGTGACACCAATTTTATGCCGGTGTGTGCTGATACCAAGGTGGTGAGCGAGGGGCTGGAGCGCACCTATGAGCGGCTGCAAAGGTATTTCCGGAGGACAAGATGAGGGTCGAGGCGGTGATTTTTGATGTTGACAATACGCTGGTGGACTTTGACAAGTGGAAGCGGGCGGCGGTGGACGCGGCGGTGATGGCGATGATTGATGCCGGGCTGGACCTGTCACCCGAGGCGGCAAAGAAGAAGATTTACGAGATATACGAGGAGAAGGGGATTGAGTATCAAGAGGTCTTTAACGACTTTTTGCAGGAGGTGCTGGGTTATATTGATTACCGGATTCTGGCGAGCGGGATAGTTGCCTATCGCCGGGCACGGGAGGGCGCGCTGGTGCCTTATCCCCATGTTCAGCTGGCGCTTTTGCGTCTGTTCCGGATGGGTTTGAAACTGGCGGTGGTGTCCGATGCCCCGCGGTTGCAGGTGTGGATGCGACTGGTCTCTCTGGGTGTCGACCGGTTCTTTGATGCGGTGGTGACATTTGACGATACCGGCAAGCGCAAGCCCGCCCGGGAGCCTTTTCAGAAGGCGCTGGAGTTACTGGCGGTGCCGGCAGATGCGGCGGTGATGGTGGGCGACTGGGCGGAAAGGGACATCGTCGGCGCAAAGGAACTGGGGATGATTACCGTGTTTGCCCGTTATGGCGACAGTTTCGGGACCCAGGTCTCGGGTGCGGATTACGAGATAAACGACATCTTGGAACTGGTGCCGATTATTGAGCGGCTGAATAGCGCAGAAGAAGAGAGGGGCAGATGAGATGTGAGGGGCGCGGTGGCGATTTTCGGGGTCGGGATTGATATCGCCAGCGTTGCCCGGGTGCGTCGGGCGATTGAGCGCTATGGCGAGCGGTTTCTGAAGAGAGTTTTTACCGAGCGGGAGATTGAGTTCTGTAAGCGGCTGTTTTCGCCTTATCCGTCTTATGCGGCAAGGTTTGCCGCGAAGGAGGCGTTTTCCAAGGCGCTGGGCACCGGGTTGCGCGGGGTGATTTCCTGGCAGGAGATTGAGGTGAGGGATAATGAGCGCAGCCGTCCCGAGATTGCGGTTTATGGGCGGGCAAGGGCGCTGCTTGCCGGTCGCCGGGTGCATCTGAGTATCACCCATCTTGATGACTACGCCGCAGCGGTGGTGGTGATTGAGGATTAAAGATAACGGGGACGGGAGAGGGAAGTGATTGACTTTTAAGGCGTTTTCTATATCCTTCCCGACATCATGGCAAAAAAGTCGCTGATAATTGTTGAGTCACCAACCAAGGCAAGGACCATCAGCCGGCTGTTAAAGGGTAAGATGAAGGTGCTTGCCTCGGGCGGGCATATTGTTGATTTGCCCAAGTCCCGGTTAGGGGTGGATATTGATAACGGGTTTGAGCCGGAGTACATCCGCATCCGGGGCAAGGCGCGGGTGATTAATGAGTTAAAGAGTGCGGCGAGGAAGGCGGATACGGTGTTTCTGGGTTGTGACCCGGACCGGGAAGGCGAGGCGATTGCGTATTCGGTGGCGCAGGAGATTAAAAATGGGGCAACGATAAAGCGGGTGCTTTTTTATGAGATTACGCCCCGGGGGATTGCCGAGGCGTTCAAGGCACCAACCGAGATCGACCTGCGGAAGGTTGATGCGCACCGGGCAAGGCGGGTGCTGGACCGGCTGGTGGGTTATCTCGTTTCCCCGCTGTTGTGGCGCACGGTGCGGGCGGGTAAGTCCGCCGGCAGGGTGCAGACCGTGGCTTTGCGGATGCTGGTGGAGCGGGAGCGGGAGATTCAGAACTTTGTGCCCGAGGAGTTCTGGGTGGTGCGCGCGGTCTTCCGCCGGGCAAATGGCGAGACATTTTCTGCAAACCTTGTGAAGATTAAAGGTGAGAAGTTCCGGTTGAGGAGCGCCGGGGAGGTGGAAGAACTCCGGCGGGCGCTGGCAGAGGTTGATTTTCGGGTGAGCGCGGTGAGCGCGCGGGAGCGGCATAAACGACCGCTGCCACCGTTTGTTACCGCCACGCTGTTAAAGGAGGCAGGGCAGGTTTTGCGATTGGGTTCTTCCCGGACGATGCGCATCTGCCAGCGACTGTTTGAGGGCGTTGACCTGGAAAAGGAGACGGTTGGTCTGATTACCTATCCGCGCACCGATTCGTTCCGGGTGGCAGGGGATATGATAAAGGAAGTGCGGGGGCTGATTGCCGAGAAGTTCGGCGAGGGTTATCTGCCCAAAGAGGTAAGACACTATCCGGATAAAAAGGGAACGCAGGGTGCGCATGAGGCGATTCGTCCGACCCGGCTGGATTTGACACCCGAGAGGGTTAAGTCCTATCTCCGGCCGGATGAGTTTAAGGTTTATGAGTTGATTTATCGCCGGTTTGTCGCCAGCCAGATGGCGGATGCGGTTTACAGGTCGGTGGCGGCAGAGGTCCAGGGTGGTGACTGGACATTCCGGGCAGAGTCGCTTGAGCGGGTGTTTGATGGGTTTGAGCGGGTTTATGGCGAGCCGGAGAAGGAGGCGCATTTGCCGGAACTGGTGGAAGGTGAGGCGGTGCAGTTGCAGGAGTTCATCCCGGAGCAGAAGTTCACCCAGCCACCGCCCCGTTATACCGAGGCGACCCTGATCAAGCGGCTGGAGGTTAACGGGATTGGCAGGCCCTCAACCTATGCCACAATCGTGTCCACCCTGCTGGAGCGAAAGTATGCCCAGCGCCAGGAGGGAAAACTGGTGCCGACCGAACTGGGAATGGTGGTGAATGACATCCTGATACCGAGGTTTGCGAACATATTTGAGATCGGGTTTACCCGGGAGATGGAAAAGGAGCTGGACCGGATTGAGGAGGGTGAAGAGGAGTGGCGGAATGCGGTGGCAAGGTTTTATCAGCCGTTCAAGGAGGACCTGGACCGGGCGCTGGCGGAAACCGGCGAGATTAAGGAGGAGTTGACCCAGGAGTTGAAGGAGACCTGTCCGAAATGTGGTGCGGCGCTGACCGAGCGCTGGGGGAGGTTCGGAAAGTTTATTGCCTGTGCCCGTTATCCAGAGTGCGACTATGTGAAGAGGCCGGAGGAGAAGTTGCTAACAGAGACCTGTCCGAAGTGCGGCAAGCCGCTGGTGGAGCGTCAGAGCAGGTTCGGAAAGTTTGTCGCCTGCTCCGGTTATCCAGAGTGTGATTATATTCAGAGGGCAAAAAAGGAGCCACCGAAGTTGCTAACAGAGACCTGTCCGAAGTGTGGCAAGCCGCTGGTGGAGCGTCAGAGCAGGTTCGGGAAGTTTGTCGCCTGCTCCGGTTATCCAGAGTGCCGGTTCATCCAGCGAGGGAAGAAAAAGGAAGGCACCCATCTCCAGGAGGGGAATAAGGCGGAGAAAAAAGAGGAGGATAAATGAGATGGATAAAAAACGGCAATTTTTATCAGCTGCGCCTGGAGCGTGATGAGGAGATTTTGACCACGCTACTGGATTTTGTGCGCCAGAAGAAAATAAAGTCGGGTTTGATATACGGACTGGGCGCGGGCAGGGACTTTGTTTTAGGTTATTACCATCTAAATAAGAGGGTTTATCACCGGCGCCGGTTGCGGGGTGAGTATGAAATCTGCTCGCTTCTGGGCAATATCGCCCGGGATAAAGATGAGCCGGTGTGCCATATCCATATCGTTTTGAGCAATCAGAAGATGGCGGCATCAGGCGGGCATCTTTTTGCCGGCAGGGTGGCGGCAACCTGCGAGATAGTTATTATTCCGGGGACGAAACTGGTGCGCCGGGAACTGGTGCCGGACACCGGTCTGAAACTTTTAGCAATAAAGTAGAAGAAAAGAAGCGAAGAAGCACAACAGCCAGGGATAGTCAAAATGCCGGGATATAAGTTAGAGCCAGAATATAGCAGAAATTAACGGTGAATTTTTAATTTACCTGTTTAACACGGCGTTTATCAATTACTTATAAATTTTAACCCTGAATGAGAGGGCAGGTTACCGGGTTAATCCGGGGGTAACCCCGGACTTTTATTTTCTCCTTACAACTGCGACAGGGTGCGATTTTTATCGTCCCGCTGGACAAGTGCTGAAATTTCAATCTGATATGAGCGTATTTTCGGGTAGAATTTTGTTTTTAAGGTGGCGGGCAAAATCAGTGCTTAAGGAGCCGATGATGTTAGTGATTAAATTTCAAGGTGTTAATCTGTTGATTTTTTGCACTGGCAACAGGCATAGTTATTGCTAAATGAATAGGGTGAGGGGTGACCAATGGCGGTGGATATTCTCATCATTGCCCTGATTGCACTTTTCTCCTTCCGGGGGTATTACTCGGGCTTGATGAGGAGGTTCTGCCCGCTGGTTTTTCCTTCCCTTGTCCTGGTGTTCGGGTTAAGGTATCACACTGTCCTTGCCCCAGCATTCGACCGCTTCCTCAATAACTACCCCGCTTCATCAATCTTATCCTTCCTTTTTATTGCGGTCATCGTCTGGTTCGGGCTGAGGTTGGTCCGGGACCTGCTGCTGAAGCTTGTGGACTGGAGTCGCCTTGAGGAGCTGGACGCCTTCCTGGGCGGGATTTTCGGATTGACCAAAGCCCTGACAGTGGTCTGGAGCGCGCTCGCCCTCGTTTTAACCCTGATGCCGGTAAGCGTGCGCACGATTGGTTGCTCCAACGCTTCGGTTCAGGTGCTGGCGCTAACCGAGAGGGTCGCCGGAAGGAAAATCGCCTTCACATCCGGGATGGAAAGGCTGGTGGGCAGAGTTGGGGAGCAGGTTGAGGCGTTGCAGCGGCTGCGGGAGATTGGGTCCGGAGTCAACGCAACCCTTGACCTGCTCCAGAAGAGTAACTGGTGAAAATCCCGACGCCATCGCCATTAGTAAAAGGGGGAATTCTCTTGCCTTAATCGTTTTTTCTTGTTATACTACAACAACATAAAACCGGCAGAAGGAATCAGAAGTGTCAGTCCAATGATAGTTGCTGAATTTCCATCTTTTGGTGCCTGCGGGCACCGCTATGTATCAGGAGGATGTTATGAAGATATTTATTGACTCCGCAGATATTAAGGAGATTAAGGAGGTCGCCTCCTGGGGAATTCTGGGGGGCGTGACCACCAATCCCACGCTGGTGAGTAAGACCGGCAAGCCGATGCGGGACTGTATCGCGGAGATTGTTGCCGCGGTGGACGGACCGGTTTCGGTTGAGGCGGTTTCGCCGGATGCGGATGGTATGGTGAAGGAGGCAAGGGAGTGGGCAGAGCTGGACCGGGATAAGGTGACGGTGAAGATTCCGATGGGTGTCGAGGGGCTGAAGGCGGTGAGCCGGCTGGCAAAGGAAGGGATTATGACCAATGTGACGCTGGTGTTTTCACCGAATCAGGTGCTTTTGGCGTGCCGGGCGGGTGCGACCTTTGTTTCGCCGTTTATCGGGCGGCTGGATGACATTTCGCATGACGGGATGGAGGTGGTGCGGGATGCGGTGGGGCTGATTGAGTTCTATGACTTTTCCACCCAGGTGATTGCCGCCAGTGTCCGGCATCCTTTGCATGTGGTGGAGGCGATGCGGGCGGGCGCGCATATCGCGACGGTGCCCTATGATGTGCTGGTGAAGATGGTAAGGCATCCGTTGACCGATGCCGGGATTAAGAAGTTTTATGAGGATTATCAGAAGATTCCCAAGAAGTAGAGGTGATTTATGCCAATAGTTGATTCCAGGACCGGCCAGGTGCGCAAGAGTTATTCGGTGGCGGAGTTGATTCAGGCGGCGAATCTGATGCGGGGTTATAATTTGATAGCTTTGTGTGCCGCGGGAAGCGGGCATGCGGGCGGGACGCTGTCAATAATGGATGTGACCGCTGCGCTTTATCTGCATGTTGCCCGGCACGACCCGGAGAACCCTTACTGGGAGGACCGGGACCGGATTATCTGGTCAACCGGTCACAAGGCGCCGGCGCTGTATATCGGGCTGGGGATGGCGGGCTATTTTCCGGTGGAGGATGTGGTGCGGTTGCGGAAGTTGTATGCGCCGTATCAGGGGCATCCGCACTGGCTGAAACTGCCCGGGGTGGAGATATCTTCGGGCTCATTAGGGCAGGGGCTTTCGGTTGCGGTCGGGATTGCACTGGCGGCACGGCTGGATAAGAAGGACTATCGGGTGTACTGCATTACCGGTGATGGTGAGCATCAGGAAGGGCAGATCTGGGAGGCGGTGATGGAGGCGGGCGCCTATCATCTGGACAATCTGTGCTGTATTCTGGATAAGAACCGGTTGCAGATTGATGGCTGGGTGAAGGATGTGATGAATATTGACCCGATTGCGGAGAAGTACCGGTCGTTTGGCTGGAATGTGATTGAGATTGACGGACATAATATGCATCAGATTCTGGCGGCTTTTGACAAGGCGGCGAAACATAAGGGTCAGCCAACGGTGATTGTCTGCCGGACGACCAAGGGTAAGGGTGTGTCGTTTATGGAGGATGTCGCGGGCTGGCATGGGAAGGCGCCGAACAAGGCGGAGATGGTCAAGGGGCTGCAGGAACTGGGGTTGCATTATCGGCTTGATTATGAGAAGTTGTTGAAGAAGGCAGATGATTATCAGGCAGAGGTGACCGAGAAGTTGATGGCAAAGGTGCCGAAGTTCAAGCGGGACTACTTCTGGAACCGGCAGGAGAAGATGAAGGTGGAGATGAAGGCGACCCGTTTCGGGTTTGGTGAGGCGCTGGAGGCGGTGGGTGATGACCCGCGGGTGTGCTGTATCGGTGCGGATATATCTTCATCAATTACCATTTCTAAATTCTATGAGAAGTTTCCCGAGCGCCGGGAGCGGTGGATTTCGGTCGGGATTGCCGAGCAGTCCGGGACCAATGTCGCGGCGGGGCTGGCAAAGGAGGGAAAACTGCCGGTGTTTGGCACCTATGGCGTGTTCGCTGCGGGCAGGAATCTTGACCAGTTGCGCACCACGGTTTGCTATGGCAACTTTAATGTCCTGATTGCCGGTGCCCATGGCGGGGTTTCGGTTGGACCGGATGGCGCGACCCATCAGGCGCTGGAGGATTTGTTCCAGATTTGCGGGCTGCCGAATATGCATGTGTGTGTGCCGGCGGATGCGCTGGAGACAAAGCGGGCAACCGAGTTTATGCTTATGGAGATTAAGGGTCCGAAGTACATCAGGTTTGCCCGGGAGGCGACACCGATTGTGAGCCGACCGGACACACCCTGGATATGGGGGATGCCGAATGTGTACCGTTATCGGGGAGAGAAGGAGAATTTCCTTGATGCGTTTGAGGTTTTCACCGCGGATAAGTATGAGGGTGAGGATGAGGATTTGACGATTGTTGCCTGCGGGCCGATGGTGCCCGAGGCGCTGCGCGCCGCCTGGATACTTGCCGAGGAGTTCGGGATTCAGAGCCGGGTAATCAATCTGCACACCCTGAAGTCACCCACCACCCATCCCGGGGAGGTGATTCCAAATCAGCGGTTTCTCATTCAGGCGGCACTCCAGACCGGGATTGTCCTTACTGCGGAGGAGCATCAGATTGGCGGGCTGGCGAATCGGGTGTCCTATGTCCTGCACACCGCAGCGGAACTTTACGGCCAACCCCTTGCCTTTGGTGCGGTCGGGGTAAAGGACCGGTTCGGGGAGTCGGGTCAGCCCTGGGAGTTGATGTGGGAGTTCGAGGTGTCCGGCGAGCACATTGCCGCGAAGGCGAAGGAACTTTATGACCTGGTGCGGGCGAAGGTTGCGGTGGGTCCGGAGAAAATTGCGCCGGCAGGGGTTGAAGAGGGCAAAACTGCCCGGGCAGGCGCCGGCATCGGCACTACCAAGCCAGCAGCGAAGAAGCGGACGACAACCCGGGCAAAGAAGGAGAAGCCGAAAAGGTCAGAATAACAGGAGGGGATAATGCGACTGGCATGCCGGATGGAGCGACTGGGCACTGAAACCGCATTTGACTGCCTGCGCCGGGCAAAGGAACTGGAGTGCCAGATGGATGTGATCCATCTGGAGATTGGTGAGCCAGACTTCCCCACACCCCGGCATATCGTTGAGGCGGCAAAGCAGGCGCTGGATGAGGGCTGGACCCATTACTGTCCGTCAGCGGGGCTGCCGGAGTTAAGGGAGGCGATTGCGGATTATGCCGGGAGGTTAAGAGGTGTAAAGTTCTTTCCGGAGCAGGTGGTGGTCACACCCGGGGGCAAGCCGGTGATGTCGTTTGCGATGATGGCGCTGGTGGAGGAGGGCGATGAGGTAATCTATCCCAATCCGTCCTATCCGATTTATGAGTCAATGATTGAGTATATGGGTGGCAGACCGGTGCCCATCCGCTTGCGTCAGGAAAATGGTTTCCGACTGGATGCCGAGGAGCTTGCCGCCAAGATTACCCCGCGCACCAAGATGATAGTCATCAATTCACCGGCGAATCCAACCGGCGGGGTGCTGAGCAGGGAAGACCTGCGGTTGATTGCAGAGGCGGCGCTGAAGCACAATGTGTGGATTCTGGCAGATGAGATTTATTCGGAGATTGTTTATGAGGGCAGGTTTGAGTCCATCGCCCAGTTTCCTGAGATTCATTCCCGGCTGATTATCCTGGATGGGTTTTCCAAGACCTTTGCGATGACCGGCTGGCGGGTCGGCTACGGAATAATGCCGGTGGCGATGGCGGAGAAACTGGCACGGATTGAGACCAATATTAACTCCTGCACCACAACATTTATCCAGCGCGCCTGTCTGGCGGCACTGCGCGGACCGCGGGATGAGGTTGACCGGATGAGAGCGGAGTTCCGGCGGCGCCGGGATTTTATTGTTGAGGGGCTTAACCGCCTGCCCGGTTTTAAATGCCTGCTGCCCCAGGGCGCATTTTATGTGTTCCCGAATATTGAAGAGACCGGGTTTGACTGCAAGGTGCTGGCGGACCGGCTGCTGGAGGAGGAGGGCGTTGCCTGTCTTGCCGGGACCTGTTTTGGCAAGTTCGGGGACGGATTTTTGCGCTTCAGTTACGCCAACTCAATTGAGAACATCGGCAGGGCGCTGGAGCGGATTGAGCGGTTTTTAAGGCGTAGTGCCGATGCCGCCACCTGCTCAGGCAGTAGTGCCGATACCGGCACCTGCTCAGGCAGTTGAGCGCGCGGCGAGCAGGCTGGCGCGGCAGGCAGCAAGGAATTTGAGGCAGGTTTCGGTCCGGTAATCAGGATAGGTCCAGTCGAGGGGCAAAAAAGAGCCTTTGTGATAAATCAGGGTAAGTTCCGCATAGATGCCATCACCGAGATAGATGCGGTGGGTGTAGCCTTTGGTGGTGGCGAGCACCAGGTTGAACAGGGTTAAGATGCCGGGGTCGAGGTTGACCTGGCGGTTGCCCTGCGGGTCAAGCATTTTCTGCTCCAGGGCGATGGCGGTTTTTTTGAACCCGGGCAGTTTTTCTGCCGGGACCAGGGGCTGGTGGCACACCCAGCCGCGGAGGAGGTTTGGTCCCATTTCCGGTTCGTAGTAACGGGAGAAGTTCCAGGGGATAACCTCGCTGCGGAGGATGATCGGTCCGAACTCGGCGGTCAACAGGTTTTCCGCCTGCTGGAGCAGGTCCTGGTTGCGGGCAAGGATGCCGCAGATGAGCCGGGCAGCAGGGCGCATCGATGCCGGGTTATTGCCCGGGGTTTTCCTCCGGTAGTTGCTCAAGGGAGCGCTCCGCTTCGGCGAGGAATGCGCCCAGTTCCTCAAGGCGGGGCAGTTCGTCCAGCGACTCCAGTCCGAAGTAGCGGAGAAACTCCCGGGTGGTGCGATAGAGAAACGGGTTGCCCGGGCGGTGCGCTCTGCCGGCGGTAACAATCAGCCCGCGCTCCAGGAGGGTCAAGAGCGGTGCCGAGCAGTCAACTCCGCGCATCTTTTCAATTTCGGGTTTGGTGATGGGCTGTTTGTAGGCGATGATTGCCAGGACCTCCAGGGCAGCAGGAGAAAGGCGCTGGATGCGGTTGTGCTGATAGAGTTTTCTGATCCAGTCCGCATAGTCCGGCAGGGTGTAGAGTTGATAGCCATGCGCCACCCGGGTGATGCGGAAGGCGCGGCCGGTATCGGCATACACCTGGTTTAAGCGGTCAATGGTGGCACGCAAATCGCCTTCTTCGGCACCGGTGAGTTCGCGCAGCCGGCTGATGGGCACGGGCTGGTCAGCAGCAAAGAGGAGCGCCTCAACCACCTTTTCCAGTTGTGCCGATTCCGGCACCTGCCGGGGCAGTTCCGTGTCCCGGGGTGGCTGGGACGCAGGGGTCGGGAGGCTATCCGGATGCGCCATAGGTTTACCCGGTGCTGCGGGTGGATTTGGTGAGCCGGAAGCGGCTGAGCAGGGCAACGGTTGCCGGACGCAGGTCCTGGGGACGGATGAAGCAGGTGAGACGGGTGGCGGCGAGGGCAAAAGCCTCAAGGTGGACCTTTGCCTGATGGAGGGTGGCGAAGGTGTCGGAGATGATTTCCATATCGGTGCCGACCCCAGGACCAACCAGTGAGACCGAGGCGATGTTATCGTCAATTGCCACCTTTTTTGCCTGGACTTTTCGGGCGAGTTGTTCCAGGAGTTGTTCCGCGGTCGCCAGGTTGGTGGAGGGGATGATGAACACCAGGTCAAAGGTGTCGCCATGGGTGATGCCGTGACTGAAGAAGAAAACCGGAATCCGCGCCGCGGTCAGGGTGGTAACAACCTGATGCAGGCAGCGCTGTTTCTTTTTGACATCAATCAGGGCGACCCGGGCAAGGCGGTGCTGATGGGTGATGGCCCGGACAAACGCCCTTTCCATACTTGCCAGTTTTTTGTCGGTTACCATAGTCCCTCGCTTGTTGTTAAATGATGAGCGGATAAATAATGGCACCCGGTACTTTTCTGCCAGGGCGCAGGCACGGGGATGAATCACCTCAGCGCCCGCCTGCGCCAGTTCCGCCAGTTCTTCAAAGGTAATCTCGGGCAGCGGTTTGACACCCGGAAACTCGACAGGGTTTTCGGTGAAGATGCCGTCAACATCTTTGTAGAGTTCGCAGCGGTCGGCGCGCAGGACCGCCGCCAGGGCAACCGCGGTGACATCCGAGCCACCCCGGCCCAGGGTGGTTATCTCCCGTTCCTCGCTCATCCCCTGGAAGCCGGCGACAATCGGGATTTTCCCCTGGCGCAGTGCGGTGAGCAGGCGCTGGAGCCGGACCTCCTGGATCCGGGCGTCAGAATGGAAGCGGTCGGTGATGATGCCGACCTGGGAGCCGGTAAAGGACTGCGCCGGACAGCCGAGCGCAAAGAGCGCCATTGAGAGGAGCGCCATCGCCTGACGCTCGCCCGCGGTCAGGAGCATATCCAGTTCCCGGGGTGCCAGGGTCTGGGGAAGGAACAGCCCGTCCTTCGGTGAAGGGGTGGCAGGTGGGGCCTGCCGGGGTAGTCGCCGGCGCCGGCAGACCGCCAGCGCCAGGCGGTAGAGCCGGTCGGTGGTGTCGCCCATCGCCGAGACAACAATCACCAGGCGGTCGCCCTGATGGTAGCGCCGGGCGATTCTTCTTGCCACCGCCTGGATGCGGTCGACACCGTCAAGCGATGTGCCGCCGAACTTCTGGACAATTAACGCCATAGTGTGTCATAATTTTTTGATGAAGTTTTTTATCCGGCGGGCAGCGAGCAGGAGCCGGCGTTTTTCGACAATCAGCGCAAAGCGGACATAGCCTTCGCCGTAGCGGCCAAATCCCAGTCCCGGCGCGACGAGCACACCGCAATTTTCCAGAAGGGAGAGGACAAAGGCGTAGGAGAGCGAGCCGTTAACCTTTTCCTGCCACCGGTCAGGCAGTTTTGTCCAGAGGTAGAAGGTTGCCGGTGGCGGGCTGACCGGCCAGCCGGCAAGGTTGAGTTCCGCGCAGAGGGCGTCCCGCCGCGCCCGGTAGATTTTTCTGGTGCGTTCGGCAATTCGGGCGCCGTTTTGCAGGGCGAAGCGGGCGGCGTCCTGAATCGCACCCCAGGGTCCGGAGTCGGTGTTCTGTTTTATCCGCAAAAGTGCGCTGAGGAGGTGTTTGTTGCCCACCGCCATCCCGATGCGCCAGCCGGGAATGGAAAAGGTCTTGGAAAGCGAATGAAACTCAATCGCGCAGGCGTCCGCATCCGGGACCTGAAGGATGCTGGGGGGTGCCGTGTCAAAGTAGATTTCCGAGTACACATTGTCATTGGCGATGTAGAAGCCGAACCGCAGCGCCAGGTTGACCACCTCCTGATAGAATTCCAGGCTGGCGACCGCACCGGTAGGATTGTTGGGAAAATTAAGGCACAGGAGTTTCAGCCGGGGCGCGATGCGTCGGATGAAGTCCAGGTCGGGCAGGAAGTTGTTTTTCTCTTCCAGGGGTACGGTGACCGGCGTGGCGCCGCAGAGCCGGGTCTGGTTCAGCGCAACCGGATAACCGGGGTCACAGACACCGACAACATCGCCGCTGTCGCAGGTGGCCCAGATGAGATGGGCGAGCCCTTCTTTTGAGCCAATCAGGGCGACAACCGATGCGGGGTTCAGTTTCACCCGGAAGCGCCGCCAGTACCAGCGGCAGATGGCAAGGCGTAAGGACTCTTTGCCCGCATAGGTGGGATAGCGGTGGTTGTCATTTTTTAACAGCGCCTGACGGAGGGCACGGAGGAGTTTCGGATCCGGCGGGATGTCAGGGTTGCCTTCACCCAGGTCAATCAAGCCGCGGCGGAACTTTGCCTTCATCTCGTCCAGCCGGGAAAATAGATAGGGCGGAATCGTGCCCAGACGCCGGGCAAACGGGTTTTTAGCGGTCACCGGATTTTGCTCCTTAGTGCCGGTGCCAGCACTGCTACGCATTGCCATCTGTTAGATATCTATCCTAAATTCAGGTTAAGTCAAGCAGTGCCAGCGGAGAGGAGGGCAGAAGACAGAAGCGCGCAAAAAACTCTGTGGCTTAGTTTACATAAAAGGCAACAGGTTATGATGCGGGTTGTTTTGTGTAACTGCTTGATATTGCGATTGTTAAAAGATTTTTCAGTTATTCAGGGGGCTAGCCCCCCGGCAGCCCCGGGGCTAGTGCTGGTGACAGTTTCCGGGTGAGTGGCCGCCGTGGTCTTCCGGTTTGTCTGGCTGAGGGAGCCGGTGCTTGAAGGTGGTGCGGGACAGGCGGGTGGTGTGAGGGCAGAAGGGGTTTGTGTAACCGGTGCTGTAAGGCAGGTGGCGGCAGAAGCGGGTGATGGTGTCCGGCGGGAGTCAGGAGACCGGGTTGACAGTGCCCGGTGGCGGGTTACAATAAGTTAAGGAGTAGCGGAGATGCGCAGGTTTTCAAGCCGATGGGTATGGGCAGAGATTAAAAGGGTGCTGTTGGTTATTTACGGGCTTTTGATCCGGGTGCGGGTGGTGGGTAAGGAGCGGTTGATGGTGCCGCTGCGCAGCGGGTTTATCGTCGCGGCGAATCACCTTACCGGTGCGGACTCAATTGTGATTCAGGTGGCGTTGAAGACCAGGGTTTTCTTTCTGGCGGCGGCGAGGTGGTTTCACTCCCGGTTTGTGGGCTTCTGGATGCGCAACCTCTGTGATACGATGCCGGTGGCGACCGGTGGCGCCTGGGAGAATGTCAAGGGTTTGCGCCAGGGGATGGAGTTGCTGCAGCAGGGCGCGGTGGTCGGCATCTATCCGGAGGGTGAGTTGAATCGCAGTGGCGAGATCAGGCGGGTGTATGACGGTGCGGCGTGGCTGGCGGTGCGAAGCAAGAGGCCGCTGGTGCCGGTTTATGTCAGCGGTTTGAAACTGGGACCGGCGCCGGGTTCCCGTCCCTGGATTGATGAGGCGTGGGAGGGGTTTTTCTCGGTGGTGGGGAATCTGCTTAATCGCAACATTGTCGTGGCGATTGGCGAGCCGATTGTGCCACCAGCCACACCGCCGCAGACGCCGGCGGAGATGGCGGCGGTGATTGAGCAGATCAACCGGCAACTGCTGGCAGAGTTTCAGCGCCTGCGGGTGGTGAGCGTTGACCACCGGAGAAATTGAGATAAAATCTCACAGGTGAAACAGAACAAGAGCGCAGGAGCGTCAAGGCGCAGCGGCGGGGATTCGTCCGCGGTTGCCCGGGTGTTGGCGGAAATCGCCGCGGGGCGGTTCCGGACGCTGTATTTTTTCTTGAACTCGGATGAGGTTTTTGTTGATGAGGTGGTGGCGCAACTGAAGCGGCAACTGCTGGTGCCGGGGCTGGAGGTTTTTGACTTTGAGGCGATTAACGCCGCGGAGATTAGGGGCGAGCGATTGAGTGTCCCGGTGGTGCTGCAACGCATCCGGCAGGCGCCGGTTGCGGCAAGGCGCCGGCTGGTGGTGCTCAGGCATCTGGAGGAGATGCATGGCGGGTTGTTAGATGAGTTGTTGCCCGGGCTATTGACGGTGCCGGATTCAACAAGTGTGGTGGCGACGCTCACCGGCGAGCGGAAGTTAGTAGAAAGGTGTCGGGAAGCAGGATTGGATGAGTTTATTATTGATGAGCCGGCGCCCACCGGTGAGGCGCTGAAGCGGCTGGTGGTGGTGTGGGGGCAGAACGCCGGGCTGGAGATTGAGCCGGCGGCGGTGGATGAGTTGATAGATATCGCCGGCGAGGATATAATGTTTCTTAAAAATGAGATTGAGAAGATGGTAACGGCGCTCGAGTCCGGTGCGAAGGTGACACCGGCGATTGTCCGGGAATATGCGAGTGCCAACCGGGTGTTTGAGATGAACGATTTTATTACCGCGGTGGTGAACCGCCGGCGCAGTGAGGCGCTGCGGATTCTGCGCCAGCTGGAGGAGACCGGGGAGTCGGCGGTGCGGATTGTGGTTAATCTGGGTTATGCCTTTATGGCGATGTTGAAGGTGAAGATGGGGCAGAAGCCGGTGTGGTCAATCAAGCCGGAGCGCCGGGAGGGTTTGCGCTACTGGAACACGGAGCGGATTGATGTGGTTTTAAAAAAACTTTATGAGATTAACCTGAAGATTGTGTCCGGTTACATGGAGCCTTTTGCTCTGATTGAGATGTTAACTGCGGCGATTGCGCCGGTCGGTAGCGCCGGACAGCGTAAAGAAGGGAGTTGGCGATGAACGAATATCCAGCAAGAGACATTGAACTTAAATGGCAGCGGTTCTGGGAGGAAAAAGGGGTTTTTCGCACCAATCCGAACCCGAAAAAGAAGTACTATGTCCTGGTGATGTTTCTTTACCCATCGGGCGATATGCATATGGGACACGCCCGCAACTACTGTATCGGCGACTGTATCTGCCGGTTGCGCAAACTGCAGGGTTATGATGTCCTGCATCCGTTTGGCTGGGATGCGTTCGGTCTGCCAGCAGAGAATGCGGCAATTGAGCACAACATCCCGCCGTGGGTGTGGACCTTTGACTCCATCAACCTCTGCAAGAAAAACCTGAAACTTTTGGGCATCGCCTACGACTGGGACCGCGAGGTGACCACCTGTCTGCCGGAATACTACCGCTGGAACCAGTGGCTGTTTCTCAAGTTTTATGAGCGCGGGCTGGTGTATCGCAAATCGGCGTTCGTGAACTGGTGTCCGCGGTGTCAGACGGTGCTGGCAAATGAGCAGGTGGTTGAGGGCAGGTGTTATCGTTCCAGCTGTGCGGCGCCGGTGGAGAAGAAGAAACTGACCCAGTGGTTCTTCAAGATTACCGACTATGCCCAGGAGTTGCTGGACGGGATTGAGGAGTTGCAGGGCTGGCCCGAAAGCGTGCGGACTATGCAGCGCAACTGGATCGGGCGCTCGGATGGGGTGGAGGTGGACTTCACCCTGGAAGACGGGACACCGCTGCCGGTTTTTACCACGCGGCCGGACACGCTTTACGGCGTAACTTTTCTGGCGCTGGCGCCGGATGCGCCCCTGGCGGAGACGATTGCGGTTGGCACCGCGCAGGAGACTGCGGTAAAGGAGTTCTGCGACCGGGTGCTACGGCAGCCGGAGATTGAGCGGGTTGCCGCGGGCAGGGAAAAGGAAGGGGTGTTTACCGGTAAGTTTGCCATTAACCCCTTAACCGGCGAGCGGATTCCGATTTACATCGCCGACTTTGTCCTGGCGAGTTATGGCACCGGGATGGTGATGGCGGTGCCGGCGCATGACCAGCGGGACTTTGAGTTTGCCCGCAAATACAACCTGCCGCTCAAGGTGGTGATTCAGCCGCCGGACCGCAAACTCATCCCTGAGGAGATGACCGCGGCGTATACCGAGCCGGGGATAATGGTCAACTCCGGGCCATTTGATGGCACACCATCGGAGAAGGGGATTAAGGATGTGATAGACTATCTGGTTAAGGAAGGGCTGGGCAGGCGCAAGACCCTTTACCGGCTCAAGGACTGGCTCATCTCCCGGCAGCGCTACTGGGGCACACCGATTCCGATGATTCACTGTGAGAAATGCGGGATTGTGCCGGTGCCCTATGAACAACTGCCGGTGCTCTTGCCACCCAATGTGACCGACTACAAACCCAAAGGCAAATCGGTGCTTGCCGGGGTGGAGGATTTTATCAATACCACCTGCCCGCAGTGCGGTGGTCCGGCAAAGCGTGACCCGGACACGATGGACACCTTTGTTGACTCCTCCTGGTATCATCTGCGCTATACCGACCCGCACAACGAAAAGTTGCCCTTTGCCCGCAGCGAGGCGGACAAGTGGCTGCCGATTGACGAGTACATCGGCGGGATTGAGCACGCCTGCGGACATCTCATCTTCTTCCGCTTCTTTACCCGGGTGCTGCACGATATGGGGATGGTCGGTGTCAAAGAGCCCTGCCGGGTGCTGCACACCCAGGGGATGGTTTCCCTGGAGGGCAAGACGATGTCATCGTCCAAGCGGCACGGCGTTTGGGTGGGACCGTTTGTCGAGGAGCATGGTGCGGACTGCGCCCGGCTGGCGGTGCTCTTTGCCGCACCACCGGAAAAGCCGCTGGAGTGGACAAACGACCTGGTTACCGGCGTCAAGCGGTTTCTTAACCGCATCTGGCGATTGTTTACTGAGGATAGCGGGGCGGCACCACCGGCAACGGTCGAACCGGAGCGTTTTACCGCGGCGGAGCGGGAACTTTACATCCGGCTGAACCAGACCCATCGCAAGGTGATTACCGATGCCGAGAGCTTCCAGTTCAACACCGCAATCAGCGCCCTGATGGAACTTCTGAACTTTCTCTATTCCTTCCCGGACCGGGGGTCGCCGGTTTATCGCTTCACCCTGGGCAGGTTTGTTCATCTCCTGGCGCCGTTTGCCCCGCACCTGGCGGAGGAGTTGTGGCACCGGTTCTATCCGGAAAAGGGCTCAATCTTTGAGGAGCCCCTGCCCGGCTGGGATGAACGGTTTGTCCAGTTTGACACGATGGAGATTCCGGTGCAGGTGAATGGTAAACTGCGGGCACGGCTGGTGGTGCCGCGCGACTGCGCCGAGGCGGAGATAAAGGAGCGGGCGCTCAACAGTGATGATGTCCAGCCCCATATTCAGGGCAAACAGGTCCTGCGGGTGATTTACATCCCGCAGCGGGTGGTAAATATCGTTGTCCGGAGTGCCGGTGGCACTCCTAACGCATAAAGGAGGTGCGAGATGAAAGGTATTTTCTGGGCGCTGGTGGTGGTGCTTCTGGGGCTGGTCGGGTATCTGGTTGTGAATGTTGCCCGGCAACGGAGGGAGCAGGCAAACTTTGTGTTCTTTGAGGTCGGTCCGGACTCCATCCGGGCGTTTATGGAGCGGATTGATGAACTGGAAAGGACCGCCTCCCGCATCCGCAGCCTGATGGATATGGCATTGCCCCGGGAGAGGGCGCAAATGAGCCGGCGGCTGGCGGTGCTGGAGGAGGAGATACGCGACCTGAAGGTGGCGGTGGAGCAGTGGCGCTCTGCCCGCTCGAAGAAGAGCATCGCGGATTTGTATCACAAGTGCGTTATGCTTTACGGCAAGGCGTCCGGGGTGTGTGAACTGCTGGCAAGCGACACCCTGCCCCTGGTGCAACCGAAAGAGTAGCATTGGACCGGGTATTAGTTCTTGACTTTGGTTCGCAGTACACCCAGTTGATTGCCCGCCGGGTGCGGGAGTTAAAGGTTTATTCCGAGATTGTGCCGTTTAACATTTCACCGGAGGCGGTGCTAGCGCGGCTGCCAAAGGCGCTAATCTTCTCCGGTGGTCCGGCAAGTGTTGTTCAGAAGAAGGCGCCGGTGCCGGAGATCGGGCTTTACAACCTCGGGATACCGATTCTTGGTATCTGTTACGGGATGCAGGTTACCTGCCGGCTGCTCGGGGGCAGGGTGACCGAGTCCGGGATTCGGGAGTACGGGCTGGCGCACTTCTATCAGGAGGGCGGGAGCCGGTTGTTTGCCAGCCTGCCACGGGATTTTGCGGTGTGGATGAGTCACGGTGATTCGGTCCGGCGCCTGCCTCCGGGTTTTGTTAAAATCGGACGCACCAGCCGGCTGGCGATTGCGGCGATGGCGGACGAGGAGCGCCGGATTTACGGCGTCCAGTTCCATCCCGAGGTGGAGCACACGCCACTGGGCAGAAAGATTCTTGCCAACTTCCTTTTCCGGATCGCCCGCTGTGCGCCCACCTGGACGATGCAGGAGTTCATTGCGGAAAAGACAAAGGAGATCAAGGCGGTGGTGGGCAGGGAAAAGGTGCTGTGTGCGGTGTCGGGCGGTGTTGACTCCACGGTCTTGGCGACACTGCTCTACCGGGCGATTGGCCGGCAACTGGTGCCGGTGTTTGTTGACAACGGGCTGTTGCGCAAGGGTGAGGCGGAAGCGGTGTTCAACACCCTGCGCCAGCGCTTGCCGGTGCGGTTTGTGCCTGCGGGCGAGCGGTTCCTCAAACGCCTGGCCGGTGTTACCGACCCGGAGCGCAAGCGTCGGCTGATTGGCAATGAGTTTATCCGGGTGTTTGAGGAGGTGGCGGAGAACGAGGGTGGCATCAGGTTTCTTGCCCAGGGCACGCTCTATCCGGACCTGATTGAGTCGCGCTCGGCATTTGGCGGACCATCGGCGACGATCAAGACCCACCACAATGTTGGTGGTCTGCCCCGGGATTTAAAGTTTCAGTTGATTGAGCCGTTAAAGGAGTTGTTCAAGGACGAGGTCCGGCAACTGGGCAGGGCGCTGCGCATCCCGCGGGCGATTCTAGCAAGGCATCCGTTTCCGGGTCCGGGTCTGGCGGTGCGCATCCTCGGTGCGGTGACGCCGCAAAGGCTGGAACTTTTGCGCGCCGCGGACAACATCTTTATCCAGGAGTTAAGGCGCTCGGGTTATTACCACCGGGTGTGGCAGGCGCTGGCGGTGCTACTGCCGGTGCGCTCGGTCGGGGTGATGGGTGACAGCCGGACCTATGAAAATGTGGTGGCGCTGCGTGCGGTCACTTCAACCGATGCGATGACCGCAGACTGGGCGCGTCTGCCCGATGAACTGCTGGCGCGGGTCGCCCGGCGCATCACCAATGAGGTGCGCGGGATTAACCGGGTGGTTTACGACATCTCCTCCAAGCCACCGGCAACAATTGAGTGGGAATAGACAGATTCAGTTGATTTCGTCCAGACTGCGCTCCAGCACCCGGTAGCGCTTGTAAACCTCACCGCCCAGTTCCCGGTCAAACTCGTTAATCAGCCAGTTGTCCTCCAGATTCCAGGAAAGTTCGCACCACTGATAATTTTTCGTGCGCATATACCGCTCGGTTTCATAGAACAAAAGCACCGGCAGACCCAGGCGCCGGAACTCCTGCTTGAAGCCAAACACAATCGCCCGGGCGCCGGTAATTCGCCGGCGGTAATAGAGAAACTTTAACAAGCCGAGCGGTCCGAGTTTCCCCCGGAGGTGGATGAGCACCTGATTCATATCGGGCAGGGTGATGGACAGCCCGGCGGGCTTGCCCTCATAAAAGGCGAGTAGCACCATATTCGGATCGGCAAAGGTCTTTAAGTTCTTTGCTAAAAGGTTCATCTCCTTATCGGTCATCGGGGAAAAGCCCCAGTTCTTCTGCCAGGACTCATTGTAGAGTTCACGGATGATTGCCATCTCCTCATCCAGCCGGCGCAGATTTACCGCCCGGACAGTAATTCGGGGATTGGCGCGCAGCCGTTCGGCAAGTTGCACCAGCCTTGCCGGCATCGGCGTGGTGGCATATTTAATAAAGGCGAGCAGGTCCTTTGCCTTTTTCAGCCCCCAGTTCTCTGCCAGTTGGAGATAATAGGGCGGGTTATAAGGCATCATCAAAACCGGTGACTTATCAAACCCTTCAACGAGCAACCCCCACTCATCATTGGACGACGGACTCATCGGCCCGCGCAGCACCGTCATCCCCCGGCTCTTCAGCCAGCGGGCAGCGGCATCAAACAAAAGATTGGCGACCTCCTGGTCATTAATGCACTCAAAAAATCCAAACGAGCCCAGTTTTTCATTCCACAGTTGATTGTAGTTGTCATCAATCTGGGCGCTGATTCTTCCCACCACCCGTGCACCATCCCGGGCAAGAAACAGCACACCGGTGGCATGTTCCCAGAACGGGTGGTGCTTCTGGTCCAGCAGCGCCCGCACCTCGCTTTTTAACGGCGGCACCCAGTTGCGGTCATCCCGGTAAAGACTAAAAGGCAGATTGATAAACTCGGCAAGTTCCTTTTCGGTGCGGACCTCATTGACGGTAATCATCAGCCGGGTTCCCGCTTAAATTAAATCCCGGAACCGGCGGGCAGGGCGTTCAGCGAATCAATATATGCCTGGTTCAGACCGGTGGAATCGGTAATCATCCACACCGCCCTCTGCACCAGCCCCAGGTCATTGCTGATGTCTTTATTGCGCAGGATTTCTGCCACCTGGAGGAGTTCACTGTTGTCGGTAAATGGGCCCAGGTCAAAGGTGTCAGACTCGGCGGGAATCTGGCGATACCGGTTACAGCAGAACACACCGACAATCACCTGGGTGGTGGTCGGATTGACGGTGATGCGATGCTCCTTCAACACAATCACATGCTGGGTGGAGTTCTTGCGCGAGCTAAAGAGCAGTCCGGCGGGCAGGGTGTCGCCCAGCGCGCTACCGCCGGTTGTCCGGCACACCAGCGCCAGGGTAAAAAGCCCCCGCTCACTGAAATGGCGCCGGTCACCCGCGATGGTAATCACACTGATTCCGCTATTCAGGCTGAACGGCGTGCCGGTCGGGTTAAAGTCATTATTAAAGATATTAAGGTCGCAGCCGATAAAGAGCAACAGGACGATTAAGGCGCGGACAAAGGACCGGCGGGCGTTAACCTTTTTCATGGCAGTTCCTTTAACCGCTGGCGGGTGGAGTCGGTCAGCCCCTCACCATCGGTAATCTCATAAAGCGCCTCCTGCGCCAGTTCCACCGCCTCCTCATAGTCCAGTTTCTTCCCGCGCAAAAGGTCAAAAAGCTCGCACAACTCCCGCTCCCACACCTGAATGTCAATCTCATAATAAGACTCATCATCCGGTTCATCCCGGTCCTCATTACAGCCATAGGTGGGCAACAGAATGGTTGTCTCCTGGTCGGCGGGCACACTGAAAGAGAACGCCTGCAAAATCATCATATACTGATAGTCCGGGTCTGCGGGCGAAAAAACCAGCCCTTCGGGCATCCGCACCGGAATCCGGCTCTGGGTGTTGTTCAGAATTGACATCGCCAGCGGCAGAAAAGAGGTCGGTATCTCCTCATCGGCACCGATAATATGGCGCACCTCCAGACCCGCAGGCAGTTGATACGGCTTACCGCCAATCGGGTGAAAGTCACCCCGCTCCCACTGCCTTTCCGGCAACCGATTACACACACCGGCCAGCGCCAAAACGGCCAGCACAACAGACAGAAACCTTGTCTTATTATTCATAGCAACTAATAATGCTATCAGAACTGCGAAATGTCAAGGAGAAACAGGTGTGATTATCGGCGCAAAACCACGGGTTAGCGCCGGTGTCGCCATCAGGGCAAAAACCCGGGCAACCCAACCGACCATCTCCGTGATTATCGGGCTGACAACCCATCAGACAGAGACGGTGACCCTTACGATGACAGCCACCGTACTTAACCGCCCAACCTGGTTCCGGGCAAGCCCGGGGGCAAGCCCCGGGACAACCCACCCACCAGCCCGGTTTTTAGCAGCCAAAACCTATAACACATTGACATTATAAAACTTAACCTCATCCAGTAAAAATTTACCGTTAAAAACCGCTAAAATCCGGGTCTAAATGTAATAAGAGGAAATAGTTTCCTCAACTATTCTCTTCGCTTCTTCTAAAAGTTGCTTTGCTTTTCTTCTTGACTCGTGAGATTTTTTAACAAGTTCGGCGATTTTTTGTTGGGTGGGTTCTGGTAGTACCGGGATTATTAATTTTCTAACCGCTTCTTTTGGAACTGCAGTTAAAATTGTTCCTGCACATTCTTTTTTAAGCTGGCTTTGGATAACAAGACTTTTTGAAAGAACAAGTAAAACTTAGATCGGTATATTTTTTGGTCTAAACTGGAAAAAACCAGTGGAAGCAAGAGAACCATCAAATTGTTTATCTACAAGAGCTACTTTTTCTAAAGAACCTTCAACGCTTGAAACAATAACATCATTTTGTTTTAATAGTCTTCTTGCCCTGCTTGGCGCTTCTTCACCTATAAT